>JAEEGI010004000.1_pt1 | contig 34773 bp, 27 predicted proteins | sample 8958751 | NCBI WGS metagenome assembly JAEEGI01 (sample SAMN16246545, study PRJNA631951) | gut metagenome | biome: gut microbiome; feature: rumen; material: KS-attached | host: Bos | place: Iran: Karaj | collected 2018-10
CTCCCAAATCATTAACTAATTAATGAATATTTAGCCATGAACAGTAATCTATCAAATATAGTCATAATTTGCTTATTACTATGCATATTATGTACGTCCTCAGTAAAAGCCCAGTATATGGACATAGAGTTCAAAGACGGAACCAACAAAAAAATTGAGTGGTCGGATCTGATGACGATAGACATGAGTGACCAAGAATTTATTGTTATTAAAAAATTCAGCCAGCGTGTGTTCGAGATGAAGAGCAGTGATGTTTCCACCATGCATTACATACCCGCAAAATCCTCAAAACCTGGTGATGTGAACGAAGATGAAAAGGTTGACATCTCCGATGTCGTAGCCGTCATCAATATAATGGCAGGCAAAGACTATCATGTGACAGTTCCCACAGATGAAGATGACCCATGGGGTTTATGTCCTGACACACATCATCCTCATGCCATTGACATGGGAAAGGCAGGCGTATGGTCCTGCTGCAATGTGGGTGCATCTTCCCCATTGGAACGCGGTTCGTTCTATGCATGGGGCGAGACAGAATCAAAGGACGATTACACACTCGACACTTACCTTTATGGGAGCACCTACTCTGAGGGGAATCCGACATACGACGAGTTACCTACTGACATATCCGGCAGCCAATACGATGTCGCCCATGTGAAATGGGGTGACAACTGGGTAATGCCCTCGTCAAAAGACTTCAAGCAGTTACGTAACAACTGCATAATGAAAAAGGTTGTCATCAATGGAGTGAGCGGTACAAAATTCACCTATATAGACGACTCACCCCAAAACGAAGAGCGCAGCTTATTCTTCCCTGTTGCCGGAAGCATCTATGGAAAGACCAACTGGCTAGATTATAGTCCGCTTTACTATGAAACGGGCTATTATGAGGATTACACCAGCCTTTATTGGCTGTCAGACATAAGAACAGAGACCGACAATGGTGTTCACTACAGTTCACCTATTCCGGCAGCCATCTGGGACGAAGACACTCCATTAGCTTGGGAAGAACGCTATTACGGGTGTGCAGTCCGTCCAATAATGAAGTAATTCAAGATTCTTAACAAGCCTATGCTCGTGGAAGACGAGAGAGATGTTCTGCTGACCACGAGTATTTGGTTTCCAGAGAAGTAATTGGCGACAGTTTTGATTTAAGGGATGCCAGATAGGCATCCCTTAAATTGTTTTTGTTAATTACTAATAACACATGAAGTATTACTAAAAAGAAAAGTTAAAAAATGTTGTTATTATAGCAGATTTTATTACTAAAGTTTTAGATAATTAAAAAATTAGTAATAAATTTGCATCAACAAAATGCAAGACAAAATGAACAGAAATAAAGACCAACGAACGCTGACAAAAGCCGAGATGGAAATCATGAATATCCTGTGGGACGGAAATCAGAAAGAGATGAGCGTCCGTGATATCCAGGAACGTTTCAATGAGCCGAAACCGGCATACACCACCATCGCGACCTTTATGAAAATCCTGACACAGAAAGAATTTGTGGCGGGACGTAAACATGACGGCAGTGGGAAAGTGCTGTTTTTCCGTCCTCTCATCAGCCGTGAGGTTTATCGCCGGAGGGTGATGCAGGAAGTGAAGAACAGTTTCTTCGGCGGCTCGCTTAAATCGCTTGTCAGTTATTTCGTGAAAGAGGAAAAACTGTCGGAGCAAGAAATCGATGAATTAATGGAAATGATGAAACAGGAATTATGATGCTATACATTCTGAAATCCATGGTTGTGCTCTCGCTGTTGTATGTGCCCTATCTGCTCATGCTTCGTAAAGAGTCTTTTTTCAGATTCAACCGTCTGATGCTGCTTTTGATTGTGGCAGTCTCGTTTCTCCTGCCGTTACTAAATATCCCCATTTTTGATTTTGGCATCCATCCGTTTGAACTGAAGCCGGAGATTACCGTGGGTATGCCTATAGTGACAGGCATTGAAGGTCAGACAGTGAGCAGCACAGGAAAGGCATCTGTGCCATCACGCGGGATTGACTGGCTGACAGCAGTAAGTTGGCTGTACTTTATCGGAATGGCAGTCGTGTCAGTCATCAAACTAGGCAAACTGATACTTCTGAACCGTCGGATTCACCATGGCGTGCTATGGTCAGAACGCCTGACTCATGCCACAATTTATTGTCATTGCCACCCAACCGTCCCGTTCAGCTGGTTCAGGAGTATCGTCATCAGCGAAGAGGACTATAAGCAAAATGGTGAGGTGATTATCCGCCATGAGTTAGGTCATATCCGTCATCATCACTCCCTTGATGTCATGCTTATGAACATCTGTGAGGTGCTTCAGTGGCTGAATCCATTTGTGTGGATGCTCAGCAGCTCACTCCGTGATATCCATGAATACGAAGCCGATGACACTGTACTGCGCAGCGGTGTCGAAGCCCGTGAATATATGAGTTTATTAATGAAAAAAGCCATTGGCTCCAGTTCCTACGCCTTTGCCAACGGCTTTAATCACAGTTTGTTAAAAAAACGATTCACTATGATGTTACGAAAAAAATCCAATCCGTGGATGCGTGCGAAAGCATTGTACACATTCCCAGTGGCACTCATCGCACTCGGTGTATTTGCCACCCCACTTATGAACAGTCCAAAAGAAACTGAAGAAAAAGCGGACGCCCTAACTGTCAGCAAAGTTACGGAAATAATTCCGAATCAGGAAATTTTCAGCAAAGAAAATTCCGTAACCGAGATACTGACATCCACAGAAACTCCAACTATTCCAGAATCATCAGCCTCCGATGAAACCGCTATCGCAGAAGCAACAAACAATCCAATTGTTGAAGAATCAAAGCAATCCGAAAAAGAAGTTGTTTTAATCAAACAAGACAAATCAGACATCACAGCATCTTCAAGTCCTACTTCTTTAACCCCCGACAGCATTCCTCCATTGAAGACAGACAAAGATGTGAATCGTAAAGACGGTGACCCCATATTCGATGTGTGCGAGGTGATGCCTGAATATCCTGGCGGTTTTGAAAAACTGATGAGTTTCCTTCAAATGAATCTACGTTATCCTGAGAAAGCACAAAAAAATGGTGTCCAAGGCAGGATTTACATCTCGTTCATCGTTGAAAAAGACGGCCGTTGCACAGAATTCAACATCGTTCGTAAAGAATTCGACCCGATATCGGCAAAAGATTCCCAAAGCGAAGCTGGCGAAAATGTGACAGTTGTAGGCTACGAGAAAGACAATCCTAATCCTCTAACAACGAAAGCGAGTATAGAAGAAAGTCAGAATTCGTTGTGTGACGAAGCACTTCGTGTCTGCAAACTTTTAGGGCCATTCACTCCTGGCAAGCAACGCGGTGAAAATGTAAGAGTCAATTTCACTCTGCCAATTGTATTCAGACTCAGATAGCGCGTTAAGTACTAATATAAAAAGGGTATGCCAACAAAAGCATACCCTTTTTAATACTCAAAACATGACTGCTATTTTTAGAATGTAAAGGAATGGAAAGAATGAGGCGGCAAGTTGGCATTGAGGAATCTGTTGCCGATTTTGACGGTTATGTTCTTTTCCGCATCATTGAAGTTCCCAGCAATGACGATGCGTTTTCCATCTTTATCGATAGCGAAAAGGACTGGAGTCTTATCAACACTTGCCGGTAGATGCTTGATGATGCGTGTTCCCTTGGTGATGAAATTGCTATAGTGCATCATGGCATAATATTCCGGACAATATCGGAAAGTCTTGTTTTTTGAATCCACCCTAATCAGCGCATTCTGCTTCCATCCCCAGGTGCTCATCCCATCATCAGCGAGAATGAGATTCCAGATGTTGTATTCCTCACATCCCACTCCGAGATAGTGGTTCATAAGGTCGAAAGTGTGCTCCGCACTTTTCCAGTCGAAGGAACCCCATCCACATTCACTCTCTGAACTGACGAGCCTCATCTCAGGGTAGTCCTCATGCAGACGCTGCATGATTTGTCCACCTTCCCACTGGAACGCCATTCCTTGAACAGATTTTCTCATCTCAGGGTTGTCCATCACCTCACGAATAAAATCGTAACGGTTGGTGTTGATTGTACCGAAAAAGACCTCCACATCGGGATGCAGCCGTTTGAGAGTCGGGGCAAGATACTCCACATTGAACCGGATAATTCCTTTAGGTGTCCAAGGACATCCCGGATAAGCCGTATAGCTCCACGCTTCATTCTGGTACATCACCCTGTCGATTCTGATGCCCTCTTTTGCATATTCCTCAATAAAGCGGCAGAAATAATTAGCATACGCCTGCAGATATCGGGGGTCTTGGATGAAATAGTCGTTCACAGCCAATCTTTTAGGAAAGATGTTTTTGTCGGGGTTTTCCTGCACTTTGCTGTCTTCGAATAGCAGCCAATCCTTCTTTGGATCCAGGGTGTTGTACTTATTGCTCTGTACGGCATAATCCTGATTAATTTTCATCCATGAAGGGGGGCTCCACGGAGAAGTCCAGCAAGTGAGCTGTGGACAATATTTCTGTGCTGCATGAATGAAAGGGATAATCGCCTGCTTGTCGCGTTCGATATTGAAATATTTGAGTTTGAAATCACCCGGCACCTCGTCGCAGCTAAACCAAGAACGAGCATAATCGTTGGCATTCATACCAATACGTCCACGCGTGACCTTGAGCTGTCCGTCGGCAGCAAAAACATTTTTGAGAATCTGCTGCCGTTCGTTTTCGTCAAGCAGATTGAGAGCATCCCAATCAAGTTCATTGAATGTGATACCCCAGTCTAAGAATTTCATTCCCGTCTTCTGGTCATTGAGCATCACCTCGTCTATTTCGAGAAGAGGTTGCTGAGACGGTTTTTTGGATATTTTAGTTGATTTATTCTGGATGAACTGTCCATCAGTTGAACAAACCCAAGAAACGGTCTGTGCTTCATTCGTTTGAAATGCAAAAGACAAGAAGGCAACAGAACAGAAATGTTTGAAACGCATCATAATGGAAAAAAATGAATTATTAATAATACCCTACTCCACCACATTGATTGCAGTGTTGTTTGCCTTTGCATCCGTCGTTGAGGCAGACACCGGAGCATGGACATGCAGACGGGTGTTCTTCTGGCGGAAGGTCGAATTCGCGACAAGGCCGATTAAAAAATCCTCTTCCGTTGCAAACCCTGCACTTGTGGGTCATCGGTTTGAGGAATTGAGATGAGACCCATCCATAGTCAGGATAACAAGAAGCCCCTGTCATACCGCAGTTGAGGAATTTCACGTAGGTGAAACCATTTCTCCGCTTACCAGCAAATTTGACTTTGTTTTCCTTGAATAGCTGGCATCTCATCTGGAAACCGTCATTCATGACATTCTTATAGTTTTTACCTGGTCCAGTCCTGACATTCACATTATCTCCAGTGACATAATAAAAAGTTTGTGCTTCGGCATAAACGGCAGACATGAGCAACACAAAAAGGATAAAAGACTTTTTCATAAGCAAAATTTGTATTTACGATTAACTATTTATTGAATTATTGGGGAATATATTTTTATTTATAGAAAGAGGAAAAAGACGAGAAGAGAACAAAAACGGGTATTGATAATCAATAAACATACATAAACATTGTTGACAAAGTTAAATAAATCTTTTTAAATTGACAAAAATTTCAATCAATTTAAAAGAATATTGTGTATAAAAGTTTTATAATTTTTGAATTTCGTGTTTTTTTTGTGTATGATATCCATTTTATCATTTTTTTTCCGTATTTTTGCAAGATAGTATAGACTGAACTTAAAACCTATCATTCAATATGAAATCATTCAAATCAATCTTATCCGTTGCATTCATACTGCTCAGCACCTCTATTTACGCTCAGGAACTGATGACCACAACCGGCATGCAGAGTCTGCAGTCGGCAGAAGCCAAGCAGACGATAGATCTGATAAAGCGCGTAAATGACTCATGGCAATCCCGTCACAAAGCAGAATGCCGTGGTTTTTGGGACAACGCCGCCTATTTCACAGGCAACCAAGCCGTTTTTGAGATGACAGGTGAAAAACGCTATCTTGATTATGCACTTCGTTTCGCCAACTATAATCACTGGTGTGGTGCGACAGAGCGCGATAAAAGCAAATGGGAATACAAGACCTACGGCGAGGGCATGAGACATGTGCTATTCGCAGACTGGCAGATATGCTTTCAGATATATATCGACCTCTATAAGCTTGAGCACCGTGCAGAACGCCTGACCCGTGCGCTTGAAGTGATGAATTATCAGGCAAGCATGTTGGAATCCGACTTCTGGTGGTGGAGCGATGCCTTATACATGGGCATGCCGATATTCTCAAAGCTTTATACAGTAACTGGTAATGAGAAGCTTCTCGACAAGCAATATGCTTGTTTTAAGTGGACAGACTCCCTTCTGTTCGACAAAGATGCACAGCTCTATTACCGTGATGGTAAATACGTTTATCCGAAAGTAAAGACCAGCTGTTCAGATGGCAAGAGCTTCTGGGCCCGTGGCGACGGCTGGGTATTAGCCGGTTTGGCCAAAGTCCTTCAGGATTTGCCAAAGAATCATAAATACCGTAGTTTTTATGAAGACCGTTTCAAGCAACTGTCAGCCGGAGTAGCCCGTTGTCAACAATCGGGCGGTTACTGGAGCCGTTCAATGCTCTGTGAGGACGATGCCCCTGGCTATGAGACAAGCGGAACCGCCTTTTTCACCTATGGTCTTTTATGGGGTCTGAACAACGGTTATCTGAATAAGTCGGATTATGAGCCAGTAGTAAAGAAAGCGTGGAAATATCTGTCGGAGGTTGCCGTTCAACCCGACTATGCCATAGGCTATTGTCAGCCAATCGGCGAGAAGCCCGACCCGACCCGTACGGTAGATGAGAAATCAGAGCATCCCTTCGGCACAGGCGCCTGGCTTTTAGCCGCCTGCGAATATGCGAGATACTGTAAGTGATTTTAAGCAACAGTAAAAAGGAGCTATTATTATATACGATTTAACGATTATCGATTTGTTTAGTGTTGAGATATTTAAACATTAAAGTAATTCCCCACAAAAAATAATTATATGAAACAGTTTTTCAAATATGTGTTGGCAACGATAACAGGTATTGTTATCCTGTTCTTGTTTTTCTTGCTGATGGGTGTTATCTCCCTAATGAGCCTCGGCAGCAAATCGAGTGTGAAAGTGAAGGACAACAGTGTGCTTGAGATAAACCTGACAGGCAATATGTCGGAACGGAAAGAAGAAAATCCCCTCGCCTCTTTACTTGGCAATCCGAACATGAATAACATCAGTCACGAGAACGTGATGAAAGCCATCCAGCGCGCAAAAGAAGATGAGAAGATAAAGGGCATCTATATCCAAGGGGGAATTCTGACTGGCAGCACCCCCGCAATGCTGGAGGAGATTCACGATGCTTTGGTAGATTTCAAAAGCACAAAAAAGCACATAGTCGCATACGCCGACAACTATTCCCAAGGCAGCTATTATATCGCCTCAGTTGCAGACTCCCTCGTTATCAATCCATTAGGAATGCTTAACTGGGACGGTCTTGCTTCCCAGACGATGTATCCGAAAGACATGCTGGACAAGATAGGAGTTAAAATGGAAGTGTTTAAGGTAGGTACATACAAGTCGGCCGTTGAGCCTTTCATGCGTTCTGACATGAGCGAAGAGAACCGCGAGCAACTGACGGTTATGGACAATGAAATCTGGAACCGCATGAAATCAGACGTAAGTAAGAGCCGTAAGATCTCAGTTTCAAAACTACATGCCTTAGCTGACAGCTGCATGACTTTTGCCACTTCGGAAGAATATACAAGCAATAAGCTGATAGACAAGACCGCTTACTCCAATGAAGTCCCTCAGCTGATTGCAAACACCTTGGGCATTGAGAAAGACGACTATCATATCATCAGTGTTGACGATCTGGCATCAAGTGTGTCGAGCGAGCCCAAAGGCACGAGCGGCAATATCATAGCCGTCTATTATGCTTACGGCAGTATCGTTGACGAAGCAGCTAGCGGTCTGACCGGCGGTGGTGCTGAGATTGTAGGCCAGAAAGTGAGCAAAGACCTATTGGAGTTAGGCAATGACGAGCATGTAAAAGCCATTGTCCTTCGTGTGAACTCAGGCGGTGGAAGTGCTTACGCAAGTGAGCAGATTTGGCATGCAATAGAGCAAGTGAAAGCCCAAAAGCCTGTAGTTGTGTCGATGGGCGGTTTAGCTGCTTCTGGCGGTTATTACATCAGTAGCGGCGCCAACTGGATAGTTGCTGAGCCAATGACGTTGACTGGCTCCATCGGCATCTTCGGCATGTTCCCCGTAGCCAAAGAGCTTATGAACGACAAGTTAGGCGTTCATTATTACACCGTAAAGACCAACGAATATGCAGACTTAGGTGATTACTCCCGTGAGATGAGCGAAGGTGAGAAGCGCATCCTTCAAGGTTACGTTAACCGTGGCTATGAGTTGTTCACCCAACGTTGTTCAATGGGCAGGAAGATCAGCCAAGATTCCATTAAGGTGATTGGCGAGGGCCGCGTATGGACAGGAGAGCATGCCAAGAAGATTGGTCTGGTTGACGAAATGGGCGGTTTACAGTCAGCCCTTGACAAAGCCAAGAGCTTAGCCAAAGTGGATGAATACAGCGTGATGAATTACCCCGCCAAGAAAAGCTTTTGGGACAATCTGTTTGATGAGAATCCCGCTGACAGTTATGCCCGGAGGAAGATACAAGAGACCTTTGGTGAATATTACAGCATATTCCAGATGCTGAATCATATCAACAGCAAAGGTTCCGTTCAGGCAGAGTTGCCATATAAGATATCGTTTAATTTATAATAATTTAAGAAGACGAGAAGACAAGAAGACGAGAAGTTGTCATTCAAACAAATACCGCTTTCTTCTGATATTAGTTCTAAAGCAATAATATATTGATGGAATTCAACAGTTCAAAAATATGGTATCCCCTGATTCCGTTCTCATGGCTATACGGGGTTGGTGTTTATGTACGTAATTTCATGTTCGACTGTGGTATTCTGAAAAGCGTGAGCTATGACATTCCTATAATAAGTGTAGGAAACATCACAGTTGGGGGCACAGGCAAAACCCCGTTGACTGAATATCTTGTGCGCCTGCTTAGCCAGCATCATCAGGTGTCGATTGTCAGCCGAGGGTACAAACGTCAGACCAAAGGCTATGTCTATGCAACGAGCACAAGCCACATGAGCGATATTGGCGATGAGCCATTCCAGATGAAGCATAAATATCCTCAGATTCACGTAGCAGTTGATGAGAAACGTCGGCGTGCAATCGAGAATATATGTCATCCTGATATCCAGCCTGCCACGGATGTGATACTGATGGACGACGGTTTTCAGCACCGCTACGTCCAGCCAGGAATCAATATCCTATTGATGGACTACAACCGTTTGCCTCACAACGACTTTCTTCTACCAGCAGGCAAACTACGCGAGCCGAAGTCCAGTTGTCGTCGCGCAGACATCGTGATAGTGACGAAATGTCCTCACGACATAACTCCAACAGAGGAGCACGGTATAGAGCGTTCGCTCAGCCTTCAGCCATGGCAGAAGCTGTTTTACTCCGCGTATGAATACAAGAATCTGATACCAATGCGTCGCTACCTCAGCCGTCTGTCTTCGTTGGAGATGCAAACTGAGTTCTCAGACTCACAGCCCTTAGAAATCCCGTTGTCGGACCTGAAATCGAACAAATATGGTGTAGTACTATTGACAGGAATAGCCTCCCCTCATCAGCTGGAGAGCGACCTCCGTCAGATGTGTCATTTCACTTCCCTCCGTTTTGAGGATCATCACAACTTCATTAAGAAAGACATAGATAAGATTTCATCGGTCATCAATCAACATGACAACGGAAACACAATTGTTGTGACTACAGAAAAGGACGCCATGCGTCTGATAGAATATATGCGTTCGAATCCTTCTGACGATGTAACATTCATCCGCAACCGATATAAGGACTTCTATGTTCTTCCAGTAGAGGTGAAATTCATGAAAGACATGGAAAAGGACTTCAATCAGATGATTTTGAGCTATGTTCAGAAGAATTCCCGTACAAGCACTTTGAAAATTAATTCGTAAGAATTGATATTCGTGAAAAGTGAATAGTATATTGACTGTTACTAAGATGAAGGAAAATGATGCATGAAGCATTCTTCTCTCTATGAGAAAAGTAAAAAAGAGCATTAACGGAAAGACTTATATTAAATAAGATTAACATACAAGCAAAAGAGATGGCAACCGATATCAGTACCCTTGGTGAATTTGGCTTAATCAAGCATCTTACAGAGGGTATCACAATAAAAAATCCAGAGACTCATTACGGCATAGGCGATGACTGCTGTGTGCTTAATTTCTCTTCTGAGAAGGATATACTGGTGACAACAGATTTACTGATGGAAGGTATTCACTTCGATTTGACCTATATGCCCCTGAAACATCTTGGCTACAAGTCCGCCATGGTGAACTTCAGCGATGTTTATGCTATGGGTGGCACTCCGAAGCAGATCACCTTAAGTCTTGCTTTGGGCAAACGTTTCAGTGTGGAAGACTTGGAGGAATTCTATTCTGGTGTCCGTCTAGCCTGTGATCATCATAAAGTGGATTTAGTTGGTGGTGATACCACGCCATCTCTGACAGGCTTCGCCATCAGCATCACGTGTATCGGTGAAGTGGATAAAGGCCAGGCGATATACCGCAACGGTGCCCGAGAGACCGATTTGATATGTGTTTCGGGCGATTTGGGCGGTGCTTATATGGGTCTTCAGCTCCTTGAACGTGAAAAAGCCGTTTATTATCAACAATTAGCTGATTTGAAAAAACTTGAGGGTTCATCTCGAGAATCCGCTCTTAAAAACCTGGAGGCTTCACAACCTGATTTTCAAGGCAAAGAATATCTGCTGGAACGTCAGATGCGTCCTGAGGCTCGTGGTGACATCATAGAAAAGCTCCGAACTGAAGGCATCCATCCCACTTCGATGATAGACATCAGCGACGGTCTGTCTTCCGAACTAATGCATATCTGTAGTCAGTCGGGTGTTGGATGCCGAATTTATGAGGACCGCATACCCTTAGACTATCAGACAGCAGTAATGGCAGAAGAACTAAACATGAATGTAATCACATGTGCCTTGAACGGTGGTGAGGACTATGAGCTTTTGTTCACAGTGCCAATAACAGAACATGATAAAATTTCCTGTATAGAGGGAGTGAAAGAGATTGGTTACATAACGAAAAATGATCTTGGCATGGCATTGATAAGCCGTGACGGCAAAGAGTTTGAACTGAAAGCTCAAGGCTGGAATCCGTTAAATGATTAAGAATTATTTTAAGTGAATAGTGAATAGTGAAAAGTGTATTTCCTTTTTCAGGACGAGAAGACAAGAAGAGGGATTTGAATTAACAATTTCTTTAATATTGAGTTGTTTTATTTTATAATACAAGATGGTAAGACTATAGTTAAGGCTAAGTTTTCTTACACATACAAGCAAAAGACCAATAAGTAATAAACAAAAAAAATAAAAAAGATTGTGGAAAAAAAGAAATTCAAAAAAGTGCTGGTGTTGGGCTCCGGCGCATTAAAGATTGGTCAGGCCGGTGAGTTCGACTATTCTGGATCTCAAGCCCTTAAAGCCTTACGTGAAGAAGGAATAAACAGCGTATTGGTAAATCCCAATATCGCCACAATTCAGACTTCAGAGGGTATCGCAGACAAAGTGTATTTCCAACCAGTAACGCCTTATTTTGTTACTGAGATAATCAAAAAGGAGTCGCCCGACGGTATTCTTCTCGCCTTTGGAGGTCAGACTGCATTGAACTGCGGTACCGAACTATATTTGAACGGCACCCTCAAGCAGTATGGTGTAGAAGTTCTCGGCACATCGGTAGAGGCAATTATGGACACAGAGGATCGTGACCGTTTCGTGAAGAAATTAGATGCAGCAGATTTAAAAACTCCAGTGAGTCAAGCGGTTGAGAACATGGAGGATGCCCTTTCCGCTGCCCGCCGTATCGGTTTCCCGATCATGATCCGTTCCGCCTACGCCTTGGGCGGTTTAGGCTCAGGTATATGTCCCGATGAGGCCAAGTTCATAGAGATAGCCGAGAGCGCATTCACTTTCGCCCCCCAGATATTGGTTGAAGAATCCCTAAAAGGCTGGAAAGAGATTGAGTTTGAGGTAATCCGCGACTCAAACGACCACTGCTTCACAGTGGCTTCAATGGAGAATTTTGACCCACTTGGCATCCATACTGGTGAATCGATAGTTGTAGCTCCTACTTGTTCCCTGAGTGATGAACAAGTGAAAATGCTTCAGGACTTGTCAATCAAATGCGTGAAGCATCTGAATATCGTGGGTGAATGTAACATTCAGTTTGCCTTCAATGCTGAAACCAATGACTACCGTATTATTGAAATCAATGCTCGCCTGAGCCGCTCTTCCGCTTTGGCATCCAAGGCTACAGGTTATCCCCTTGCATTCGTAGCCGCAAAGATTGCCTTAGGCTATACGTTGGATCAAATTGGCGAGATGGGCACTCCAAACTCCGCATACGTGGCACCTTCTCTCGATTATATGATCTGCAAGATTCCCCGTTGGGACTTGACGAAATTCAGCGGTGTAAGCCGCCTTATCGGTTCGTCCATGAAATCAGTTGGCGAGATTATGTCGATAGGTCGCAGTTTCGAGGAAATGATTCAGAAAGGTCTCCGCATGATAGGCCAGGGAATGCACGGCTTCGTTGGAAACGACCATTTACGTTTCGAGCACTTAGACGAAGAACTATCAAACCCTACCGATCTCCGCATTTTCGCCATAGCTCAGGCTTTAGAAGAAGGATACAGTGTTGAACGCATAGAGGAACTGACAAAGATAGACGCATGGTTTATCAGCCGTTTGCGGAACATCGTGAATCTCAAGAACAAATTACTAAGTTACAATAGGTTAGAAGACATTCCAGACACCTTGTTCCGTGAAGTGAAAGCAGCAGGATTCAGTGATTTCCAAATAGCCCGCTTCGTGTTGAAACCCAATGAAACAAACATGGAAAAAGAGAATCTGGAAGTACGGAAATACCGTCAGTCGCGCAACATTCTCCCAGCAGTAAAGCGTATCAACACCGTTGCAAGTGAACACCCTGAGCTTACCAACTACTTATACTTCACCTATCATGTGGAGGGCCATGACATCACCTATTATAAGAATGAGAAATCAGTAGTGGTATTAGGTTCCGGTGCTTACCGTATTGGCTCATCCGTAGAGTTTGACTGGTGCTCAGTAAATGCCATCAACACAGCCCGTAAACTTGGCTACAAGTCAATCATGATTAACTACAACCCCGAGACTGTATCGACCGACTACGACATGTGCGACCGGCTATATTTCGATGAATTGTCGTTGGAGCGCGTGTTGGATGTCATTGAGTTAGAGCAGCCACGCGGTGTAATAGTGAGCATGGGCGGTCAGATTCCAAACAACCTGGCCATGAAACTATACCGTCAAGGAGTTCCAGTGCTTGGGACCTCCCCTGTTAATATCGACCGGGCAGAAAACCGCGATAAGTTCTCAGCAATGCTTGACAAGCTTGGAGTTGACCAGCCAGCATGGCGTGCGCTTACTTCGCTTGATGACATCAAGGAATTCATCGGAGAAGTTGGTTACCCCGTCCTCGTACGTCCTTCCTACGTGCTTTCAGGCGCAGCAATGAACGTATGCTACGATGATGAGGAGCTTGAACGGTTCCTGAAGATGGCCACAGAGGTGAGCAAAGAATATCCTGTTGTGGTTTCTCAGTTCATGCAAGACACAAAGGAGATAGAGTTCGACGCAGTAGCAGATAAGGGAGAGATTATAGAATACGCAATTTCTGAACATATCGAATATGCCGGCGTCCACTCAGGTGACGCCACAATGGTGTTCCCCGCCCAGCACATCTACTTCTCTACAATCCGTGAAATCAAGAAGATTTCCCGCAAAATAGCCAAAGAGCTGAATATCAGCGGTCCGTTCAACATCCAGTATTTGGCAAAGAACCGTGAGGTGAAAGTGATTGAATGTAATCTGCGTGCTTCCCGTTCGTTCCCGTTTGTAAGCAAGATTCTAAAACGGAACTTCATTGAGACCGCAACCAAAATCATGCTCGATGTTCCTTATACGAAGGCAGACAGCAGCGAATTCGACATCGACCGTATTGGCGTGAAAGCCTCTCAATTCTCGTTCGCCAGACTGCAAAACGCGGACCCGATTCTAGGTGTTGACATGTCATCAACCGGTGAGGTGGGTTGTTTAGGCGACAGCATGAACGAAGCTTTGGTGAATGCAATGATAGCAACCGGTTACCGTCTGCCAAAGCACAACATCCTTATCTCCTCCGGTGGTGCCAAAGGGAAAGTTGACCTACTTGAACCAGCCCAAAGTCTTATCAAGAACGGTTACAAGATATACGGAACTGCGGGTACAGCAAAATTTCTTAATGATAACGGCATAGAAGCAACCGCAGTGGCATGGCCTGACGAGGAAGGCACGAACAACGTTCTCGACATGATTGGCGAACATTGTTTTGATTTGATCATCAATGTTCCCAAAAATCACACAAAACGCGAGTTGACCAACGGCTACAAAATCCGTCGTGGCGCAATAGACCATAATATTCCTCTAATTACGAATGTGCGTCTAGCCAAGGCCTTCATAGAGGCTTTCTGTGAATTGAAGCAGGAAGACATCAAGCCGAAGAGCTGGCAGGAATACAATAACTGATGAAGTCAAGACAGCGGACGAGTCTATCTCAGACCATCCGCTGTCATTGTATCTATACGATTAGATAATCGTAAAAATTAGTTAGCACGATTATGATGAAGGCGAGAATATTGCAATCACATCTTATTTAGTACATACATAAAGTCAGTCTCTACAAGCAAATGAGCATCCCACTTAAGTAATTATTTCATCTTCAACAATTTAGAACAAAGCATAGAAGTAGATTAAGCGAAGAATCCATTCTCGAGAATGAATCGAAACACATCCGGATGTAACCACTTAGCAGCAAAAGGCAAGTTACGTGATTTGAATGCCTCCCTGATTTGAGTGGATGAGATATCAAACAACTTAAATTTCTTGTAATTGGAAGAAAGACGGACATCATTTCCGTCTTTTTTGTATAATGTGACTTGAGCCCAAGATACGTTCTTGTTGATGGCAGCATCGTTCTGTTCACCGTTTCTTCCATAAACAATGATATCAAAGTTTGCCTTAATCTCGTCGGCATGATACCATTGACCGAATCGTTGCCAATTGTCTTCTCCCACAAGGAGGGAGAAGATGTTTTGAGGAAACTCCTTTTTCAGTTCTGTCAGAGTAGTAATTGTATATGACGGTACGGGGAGTTTAGTCTCAAAATCAGACACATTGAGACAAGTACAATTCTTTACTGCCATCCTCGCCATTTTGATTCTGGTGTCGGTTGGAAGAATAATTTTTGAACTGTCTTTTTTCAAGGGATTGAGTGGTGACACCATAAACCACACTTCATCCACAACACCTGTTTCACAAATCGCCTGAGCCAAGGAAGTGTGTCCAATATGTATAGGATTGAACGTTCCTCCGTATATGCCTATGGTTTTCAATGTTGACATGGTTGCCTGATGAAATTTGTATCGGTGAGCCATAAACGCCCCAATTTACGCATTCAAGAAGTTGACGACTAATTCGTAAGTTTCTTTCACAGCCGTCTCAAGATCGTCGTTTACCACGATTTTATCGAATTCTCCGGATCTTGAAAGTTCATAAGTTGCTCTTTTAATTCTTTCTTCAATCACCTCTTTTGAGTCAGTACCTCTTAATTCAAGCCTTCTTCTAAGCTCATCGATGCTTGGTGGCTGTATGAAAATGGCAAGTGCATTCTCACCGTAAAGTCTCTTTATTTTGAGAGCACCATGGACATCAACATCGAAAGCGAGGTTGATTCCATTCATCAGCTTCTCCTCCACCTCACTTTTCAAGGTTCCATAGAATTTTCCTGGATAAACCTCCTCATATTCAACAAACTCATCGTTCTTTATTTTCTCCATGAACTGCTCAACAGTGATAAACCAATAAGATTTACCATTCTCTTCATTCTCACGTGGTGGCCGGCTGGTTGCAGACACGGAAAACCCCAGGTTGTCAACCAAATCCTTCACACGATTATAAATGGTGGTTTTTCCACTTCCGCTCGGTGCACTGAAAATAACGACCTTGCCAGGTATTCTTGAATTATCTGTTATCATAAATTAATTTTTTTAAATAAAGACGAAAGATTCATAAAAAAGAAGAAAGAAAAGATGAGAAGCAGACAGAAATTGTATGTGACAAAAACACATCTAAAGCAATTCCTAGCAAAGCCATTATAAGACATTGAGAACCTGCTCTTTGATTTGCTCCAGTTCGTCTTTCATCTTAACGACCAGATTCTGCATTTCCGCAAGATTGCTTTTGCTTCCTGTAGTATTTATCTCTCTACCCATCTCCTGGGCAATGAAACCTAATTTTTTTCCTTGTCCTGGGTCTTCTTTCATCGTCTTTCTGAAATAGTCAAGATGATTTTGAAGCCTTTGCTTTTCCTCGTTGATGTCCAGTTTCTCTATATAGTAAATCATTTCCTGTTCGAGTCTGTTTTTGTCGTAGTCGATATTTGCAAGATTCTCGAGGCTCTCGGTTATCCGTTGTCTGATTTTTTGTATTCTCATTTTCTCAAAAGGTTCGATCTGATGGAGCAGCATCTCGATATTATCGATTTTCTCATTAAATTTTGCTTCCAAAGCACAGCCTTCCTGAATTCTGAAATCATTCAACTCATCAAGCGCATATACTATTGCATTCTTCACGTCATACCATTCCTCATTGGATAAGACCTCCACCTCAACAGAAGTCATGGTGTCGGGTAATCTAAGAATGACAGCCATCCATTCCGATGCATTAAGGTTACTGATATCAAGCCCCATGTCGTCGGAAATTTTGCTGATTTGCCGGAAATAATCATTGACAACAGTGGCATTGACATGAGCGGCAAGCTCTTTCTCGTTTTTTTCAATCCAGATAGACAAGTCCACTTTTCCTCTGATAAGTCTGTCGGCAACCAACTGCCTGATTTCCATTTCTTTTTCTCTATAGAGAGGTGCCAATCTGACATTTAAGTCTAACGACTTACTATTAAGAGACTTAACTTCGACATGAATATTTTTTCCCTGATAGTTTGCCACGTAAGCCCCGTAGCCGGTCATAGAATGTATCATAAAAAGAATCTAAAAATTATCAATCATTAAAAAGCGATGTTAGAAATTGCAGTAATCGGATAACAAAACGATGATTAAAAGCAGATGAAAATCATAAAAAACGTTGTTTTCCACGAAAATCTGCACAAAAATACGGATTTTTCATTAGATTATTGTAATTTTGCATAATAAAAAGTGAAAATTACAGAATAAAAATGTCGTGTATCCTCCATATTGACACTTCAACAGAGGTTTGTTCGGTGGCAGTAAGTGAAAACGGCGCAGTGATTTATCATGACGAAAGCACGGATGAACATGCTCATTCGAGCAAGTTGTCGTTAATGGTAGAATCAGCCCTTTCTTTCACCGATAATCATGCCATCCCTTTTGATGCTGTATCAGTGAGCAGCGGTCCCGGTTCCTATACCGGGCTTCGCATAGGCGTATCGACCGCAAAAGGTGTTTGTTATGGACGCAATCTGAATCTTATCAGTATTCCCACCCTGGAATTACTCTGCGTTCCTGTATTGCTAGGCCGTTTGGAACTCTCCGATGATGCTTTGTTGTGTCCGATGATAGACGCACGTCGTATGGAGGTTTACACAAACATTTATACCCGTTCCCTGAAGCCATTGGAACCAACCAGTGCCAAAGTGGTGACACCTGATAGTTTCTCTGAATATTTATCGTCGCATCCGGTTTATTTTTTCGGTAACGGTTCGTCGAAATGCAAGGGATTTCTCACTCATCCTAACGCCCACTTCATTGATGGCATTCGTCCTCACGCCAAATACATGTGTCCATTAGCTGAAAAAGCCCATGTGAGAGGTGAGTTTTCCGATGTCGCCTATTTTGAGCCATTCTATCTTAAGGACTTCATAGCAGGTAAGCCCAAAACCAGAAAAATATGAATATAAACGAATCATTCCCCTCAGACAATGAGCGCAGTCTGATAGACTATAACACAGACCGTCCTCCTCTGATTCTGCCGGAATATGGCCGTAGTATCCAGAGCATGGTTGACCACTGCATGACTTTGACAGACCGCAGTGATCGTAACCGCTGTGCCCAGACAATCATCCAGATTATGTCCAATATGCGTAGTCACAGTGGCGATGAAACAGAATTCCAGAAGAAATTATGGAATCATCTTGCTGCCATGTCATGCTATGAGTTAGACATTGACTATCCTTACGAAATAGAAAAGCTAAGCGATTTGAAATCGAACCGTTCTCGTATCTCCTATCCTCAGAAAAACATCTCAAAACGCCATTATGGAGCCATACTCGAAGAATTAGTGAAAAAGCTCTCGGAGATAGAGGATAAGTCTGAGCGTGAAGCACTTATCAAGATGATTGGCAATCAGATGAAAAGAAGTTTAGGCCGTTGGAACAAAGATGTGATGACCGACGAGAAAGTGTTTGACGACTTGGCCCGCATGACCGACGGAGCTGTCAGCTATCTTCCGAGTGAAATAAAACTCATGAGCGACAATGAAATACTGACAGAAGTCCAGCAGATGCGTCCATCCAAAAAGAAAAAGAAAAAATAAGCGATATGTCATCATTTGTTATAGAAGGCGGTTACAAGCTCCATGGTGAAATCACTCCACAAGGTGCCAAAAACGAGGCATTGGAGGTGATAAGCGCTGTTTTGCTTACAGAGGAGCCAGTGCTGATGCACAATATCCCTGACATATTGGATGTCAATAACTTAATCGGGATTTTAAGCAAAATGGGTGTCCGTTGTGTTCAACACGGTCAAGGTTCCTGGGAATTCACGGCCAACAATCTTGACATGGAATATTTGGCAAGTCCGGAATTTGTGCAGCGTTGCTCACGTCTTCGCGGATCTGTTTTGCTTCTAGGTCCGCTACTTGGCAAATACCATCGTGCCCGCATAGCCAAGCCTGGCGGTGATAAAATAGGTCGTCGTCGTTTAGACACCCATTTCTACGGTGTGAAGAAAATGGGAGCAAAATTTGACTTTGATGATGAAAGCGGCCGTTTTGAGATTGATGCCTCTTCACTTCATGGTGCTGACATTCTTCTTGACGAGGCCTCAGTGACAGGCACCGCGAACCTTATTATGGCAAGTGTGCTGACCCCCGGAAAAACCACCATTTACAACGCAGCCTGTGAGCCTTATATCCAACAGCTATGCAAAATGCTGAACCGCATGGGAGCAAAGATTAGCGGTATCGCCTCGAATTTCATCAAGATTGAAGGAGTAAGCGAGCTTCATGGAACCGAGCACCGCATTCTTCCCGACATGATTGAGGTCGGCAGTTTCATCGGTATGGCCGCCATGACTGGAAGTGATTTAGTCATCAAAAATGTGTCGTTCAACAACTTAGGCATCATCCCTGAGATTTTCTCCCGCCTTGGCATAAGGATGGAACGTAAAGACGATGACATACACATACCAGCCCAATCCACTTATAAAGTGGATAAATTCATAGATGGGAGTATCATGACGATTTCCGATGCCCCTTGGCCTGGGTTAACCCCCGACTTACTGAGTGTGCTATTAGTCGTTGCGACCCAAGCCAACGGTAGTGTGCTTTTCCATCAGAAAATGTTTGAGAGCCGCTTGTTCTTTGTTGACAAACTAATAGACATGGGCGCTCAGATAATTCTATGCGATCCTCATCGTGCAGTGGTAATTGGCCATAACCACACATTCCAGCTCCGTGGTGCCAAGATGTCATCACCCGACATCCGTGCAGGAATTGCATTGCTAATAGCAGCATTGAGTGCCAAAGGCACCAGTGTGATCAGTAATATCGAACAGATTGACCGTGGTTATGAGGATATTGAAAAGCGCCTTACTGCTATTGGTGCCCATATTACCCGCTTAGATCCCAAGAAACTACCTGACAATGTTCCATATCTCACCTAAGAGACATGATATCAGATGATTCAGTATATAAAATCGGTTTTATCAGTAAAGCTCACGGATTACACGGAGAGCTGAATTTTCATTTCACAGATGACATCTTTGATTCTGGTGACTCTCCCTATCTCCTGATCAGAGTTGATGGTATAATAGTTCCCTTTTTCATAGAGAATCTCAGATACCGATCCGACAACGTAGCGATAGTTAAACTTGAAGGAATAGACAACATTGAACAGACACAGCAGTTAGTTGGTAACGATGTGCTGTTTGAACGAAACAAAACAATTGAAACTGACCCAGATGGATACACCCTTGAATATTTTATCGGTTTTCAGGTATTTGATTCAGACGGCATTCTGAAAGGAATTATCACAGGTGTTGACGACCAGACAGAAAACTGGCTTTTTATTGTAGAGAGTAACGATGGCAGCGTCCATTACATCCCAGCCCATTCGGCTTTTATCCTGTCAATAAATTCCGAAACGAAAGAGATAAGGATGCAATTACCCGAAGGAGTATGGGATTTATAGTTTTTAGTTGTTAATTTAATTGGTTGTTAGTCTATTCGGAAGGTTATTCTTCACTGCATATCAACGAAGCACCCGACAGACAAATAATTATAGATATTAGATATTTACGATACGTAATGAGAAAAATCGCGATATTAGGTTCGACGGGGTCGATAGGCACTCAGGCACTGGATGTGATTTCCTCACATCCCGACTTGTTTGAGGCCTACGTTCTGACGGCGAACAATAATGTGGATCTGCTGATATCCCAAGCACGCCAATTTCAGCCAGAAGCTGTTGTTATAGCCAACAGTGTTCACTACCCTGCTTTGAAACGTGCCTTGTCGGATCTTCCCATCAAAGTTTATGCCGGTGAGCAATCGCTTTGTGAGGTGGTTCAGGACAAGGAAGTGGACATGGTTTTGGCTTCTATGGTGGGTTTTGCCGGTCTTCGTCCCACCATCAGTGCAATCAAGGCAAAAAAAGCGATAGCGTTGGCCAACAAGGAGACACTGGTTGTTGCCGGTGACTTGATTACACGTCTGTGCGCCCAGTATAAGGTGCCTCTGCTTCCTGTTGATTCGGAACATTCTGCCATTTTCCAGTGTCTTGAGCCCGGCAATCCAATAGAGAAAATTCTGCTGACGGCATCTGGCGGTCCATTCCGTTGTTTCAATTCAGAAGATCTCCAAATGGCAACTCCCTCACAGGCATTGTCACATCCTACCTGGCAGATGGGCGCAAAAATCACTATAGACTCCGCCTCCATGATGAACAAAGGCTTTGAGGTGATTGAAGCCCACTGGCTTTTCGGTGTCCCTTCGAATAAAATAGAAGTGGTTGTTCATCCTCAGTCTGTGATTCACTCGATGGTTCAGTTTGAAGATGGTGTCATCAAAGCTCAGTTAGGTATCCCTGATATGCGTCTCCCCATTCAGTATGCTTTGGGCTATCCCCATCGGCTGGCCAATCCATACGGGCGTGTTGATTTTCCCCATTTAGGTAGTCTGACGTTTGAAAAACCAGACCTGAAGCGCTTCCGTTGCCTTCAGCTTGCCTACGATGCCCTGTCGGAGGGGGGTAACATGGCTTGTATTATGAACGCCGCTAACGAAATAGCCAACCGCGCTTTCATTGATGGAGAGATTCCATTCATGATGATATCAGAAATTATCGAAAAGACGATGGGCAAAATAGAAAAAGTGTATGACTGCTCGCTTGACACGTATTTAGAGACAGATCGAAAAGCGAGGAGTTATGCAAAAAATCTGGTAATGACAAAAATAAAATAAGAAGACAATAAGACAAGAAGAGCAGAAGACGAAACAAAAGTCTATTTCTAAAATATGTACAGTTAAAATCATTTTGCCTATGTGTTTTCTCCTCTTCAATATTAAAAACAGAGATTCATGACAGTATTAATCAAAATTATTCAAGTAATTATTTCATTAGGTTTATTGATTATCCTCCATGAAGGTGGTCATTTCCTATTTGCAAAACTCTTTAAGACACGTGTAAACAAATTTTATCTGTTTTTCGACTGGAAATTTAGTCTGTTCAGCACATACACGCCCTGGTTCCGAAAGCTGTTCGGCAAAGAGCCTGTCCCGAAAAAGGAGGACGGAAGTTATGAATATCGTGGTACTGAATACGGAATCGGCTGGATTCCCCTTGGCGGATATGTCCAGAGAGACGGCATGATAGACGAAACGCAAGACAAAGACAAACTCAGTCAAGATCCTCAGCCTTGGGAATTCCGCCAAAAAAAACCATGGCAGCGTCTGTTAATCATGTTAGGTGGTGTTCTGATGAACTTTATCGTTGCCTTCTTCATCTACGCAATGGTGCTTTATGCTTGGGGAAAGTCGTATGTGAGCCCCCAGGACATGACTTATGGTCTGAAGTTCAACAGCGAGGCCAAAGCTCTTGGTTTCCAAGATGGCGACATAATCATCAGTGCAGATGGCACATCATTTGAAAGCTGGCAGCCCGCTTGCCTGCGTACCCTCTCTACCGCCCATACAGCCACGGTTCTTCGCTGCGGCAAACAAACAGAAGTCAGTCTTCCTGGCGACCTGAACCTGTTAGAGATGCTTGATGAGCCTCGCTTTGCCGACGCACTGATGCCAATGTGTGTAGACAGTGTGGTTCCCGGCACACCCGCAGAGGAAATTGGCTTAAAACAAGGCAGTCGTATCACCCGTTTGAATGGCAAAGATATCAAAGACTTCAACGATTTAAGCCAGCAATTAGCCATGATGCGATCCACATCTACAGATGAAAATGTTTCAGACAGCATCAGTCTTGCATTGCGCAAAGTACGTGTGACAATAGCAGAGGGCGACAGCATCCGTGAAGCAGAGGCATTGCTGACCCCCGAACTAACCTTTGGCTTTGTGAATAAAAGTCCCGAATATAAGACAACAACCAAAGAATACGGTTTCTTTGAGTCGATACCAGCAGGCATCTCTTTTGGCTGGAAACAGCTGACAAATTATGTAAGCGACCTGAAATACATCTTCACGAAAAAAGGCGCAAAAAGTGTTGGTGGTTTCATCACAATCGGCAACATTTTCCCAGGTGTATGGGACTGGCAGAGCTTCTGGATGCTGACCGCTTTACTGTCGATTATGTTAGGCGTTGTAAATGTGCTTCCAATTCCAGCTTTGGATGGTGGTCATGCCTTATTCTGCATTTATGAGATAGTGACAGGCAGAAAGCCCAGCGACACGTTCCTACAACGTGCCCAATATGTTGGCTTCTTCATTCTACTCGGCTTGTTGATATTTGCGAATCTCAATGATATACTGCGGCTGTTCGGAATTATATAATAACGAGTTGGTACGATTTAGAAGAAGACGAGAATACAGTTATTACATCTGAAGGAACATACATTGTTTGTTTAAGTTGTATGCAAGACGCACCACATCGCTTTTCTACCATAAAAAAGATATTAACAGAAAAAATCGGAAGTCATGAAGATATTGGCAGTAGGCATGAATTATGCCGCACACAATAAAGAACTAGCCGAATCGTTATTACCAAAAGAGCCTGTGATATTCTCCAAGCCCGATTCGTCGATCCTCCATCCGGGGAAGCCATTCTTTATTCCGGATTTTTCTGACCGCTTCGACTATGAGGCAGAACTGGTAGTGAGAATCGACCGTTTAGCGAAGGACGTTTCTGAACGATTCGCCCACCGATATTATAATTCAGTGACAGTTGGAATTGACTTCACAGCCCGAAACTTGCAACGTCAGCTCCGTTCCGACGGACTACCGTGGGAACTATGCAAAGGCTTTGACGGTTCTGCAGCCCTAGGGTCTTTTATTCCCAAGGAGGAACTGTTTGATATACCAGGATGCACATCCGTAGTGGCAGAACTAAAACCATCGAAAACCGGCGGTACCCATATCAGTGAAGCATGTTGGCGTAAGCTGATTCAAGATATTCATTTTCACCTGGATATTGATGGTAATACCGTTCAGCAAGGAGATACTTCTGAAATGCTGTTCAACGTTGACCGAATTGTGTCGTATGTGAGCCGTTTCTTCACATTGAAGACAGGCGACCTGATATTCACAGGAACCCCTTGTGGTGTTGGTGAGGTGAAAGAAGGTCAGACACTGAAGGGATACATCGGTGAACGGGAAGTTTTGAATCTGAGAGTAAAGTAGATAAGGTATAAAGTGAAAAGTGTATATACTCATCTTATTGCTTGAAAAAGAGATTCCAACAGGATTTACGGTTTAAGATATTAGGATATGAAGAATTATAATGATTTGGGAATTTAAAGATTTAAGTTGTTAATTATCAGAATATTTAGCTATTACTAATCAAAACATAATAAAAATCCAATAGAGTTATGCGCAGATTATTATTATTGTTCATCATACTCATGCCGATAATAAAGATATCGGCAGCTGAAGGTGACAGTCTATCCACGAAATCGCTGCTCTCCTCGGGTACATGGGTTAAAATCCGTGTTGAGAAACCAGGTGTGTATCAACTCTCCCACAGCAGTCTGCGTTCGATGGGTTTCAGTTCCCCCGACCGCGTGAAACTCTATGGATTGAACACTGAGGTTGTTCCAGAGACAGGATTATTCGGAGATGAAGGTGATTTGCAAGAACTTCCCCTATACCGGATGTCTGACAAACTGCTGTTCTACGCCCGTGGAACTACACAATGGACACTTCAGACCACCAAGGGAGTGACCAGTTTCACCCATTTCAACAACCCCTATTCTAACTTTAAGTATTATTTACTGACCGAGGGAGACAACCCGATGGATTTTCCCACTTACAGCTACGAAGTCGGTTCAGACGCCCATGAGACCACAGATTTTCCCGACTATTCATTGATAGAGAGTGACGGATACAGCTTCATGAACTCCGGTCGCATGTTTTTTGAGAGTTACGACTATCAGACAGGTAACAGCCGCAATTACAATCTTGAGCTGCCCGGTCTGTCAAACAGAGGGCAAGTCAGGCTTGACGTTCAGTTCTGTGCTGCCGGCACGACCGCCTCTGAATTAGAGGTTTCTTTGAACGACACCGTCATCGGCAACATCACCATACCCAAACTTGGCAATTATGACCATGGTATTCTGCGTTCTGGCAGTTTCTCTATAAATGACGGTGTGAAAACGAAAAACACCGTAAAACTAGTTCACACCCGTCTGAGCGGTATTCCAGGCCATCTCGACTACATCCGTGCGACCTACGACCGCAAGCTCCAAATAGACGATAATTATTTACTTTTCCGTCCGGACACGGATGGTGATGTTGTATTCAAGGTATCAGGGGCTTCAGACGGTACAATTGTCTGGCGTGTGAGCCGTGACGGTGAGATAGAGAACGTAAAAGGAAGTGTGAGCTCCGGTGTTATGAGTGTCCCGTTCACAAGTGAATCGGAGAATTTCACTTGGATGGACGAAGAGTTAGTGGCCCTGAATCCATCCTCCACCTTTCCCAGCCCCACAGTTGCAGGGAAGATAGCGAATCAAGATTTGCGTAGTTTAAGCAATCTCGACTTGGTGATTGTTGTCCCTGCCAATGGCAAGTACGTGAGTCAGGCTCAGCGACTTGCTGATGCCCATACGACCTACGACAGTCTTCGCAGCGTGGTTTTGACAATCGACAAAGTATATAACGAATTTTCCGGCGGGACTCCCGACGCCACAGCCCTTCGCCTGTTCATGAAGATGCTTTACGACAAAGCCTCTGATGAAAGTAACCGTCCAAAGAACCTGCTGTTGTTCGGTGACGGTGTATGGGACAACCGAATGGTGACCGGAGCCCTTCAGACAAAGTCTCCCGACGACTATCTGCTATGCTACGAGTCAGACAACTCCCTGAGCAAGACTGAAAGTTACGTTCTGGAAGAATACTATGGTTTGGTTGATGACAATATCCATAATATCACCAACGGTATTCCGAGAATAGGTGTTGGCCGTCTGCCAGTGTCGTCGAGCCATCAGGCCAAGGGTGTGGTTGACAAGCTAATAGCGTATATAAGCAACAAAGAGGTAGGCAGTTGGAAGAACCTACTATGCTTTATCTGCGACGATGGAAACAACAATCTTCACATGGATGACGGTGAGACCGTAATTAACAGTCTGAAGCCTTACACCAGCGATTTCCTCATCCGCCGTATTTACACCGACACCTACGAACGCGAGACCACCGCCACCGGCAGCCATTACCCAAATGCCAAAGCAGACATAGACAAGGTGATGCTTGATGGCGCTTTGGTGATGGACTACACAGGTCATGGTGCTCCCGGACAGCTTGCCCATGAGCAGCTGATGTTAAACAACGACTTCACGACCTGGAGCTCCACCCGCCTGCCGCTTTGGTTCACTGCCGCTTGCGACGTAGCCCCGTTTGACATGAACAAGGACAATATCGGCGAGAGCGCCATATTGAACATCGGTGGCTGTGCCATGGGTTTCATAGGCACCACTCGCACAGTCTATTCAAATCCGAACCGCCAGATGAATATCCAGTTCATGAAAAACGTTCTGTCGTTTGATGCCAACGGTCATCAGCTGACTATAGGCGAGGCATTGGCGAAAGCCAAAGGCGACCTGACGCTGATGGGCTCTTCCTCCATCAACCGTATTATGTATGTACTGTTAGGTGATCCCGCCATCAAGCTTGCGATTCCCACCTATAATATAGTGATAGATGAAATCAATGGCAAATCCACAGCAGACGGTGAATCTGAGTCTGTTTATGCCGGCGAACTGGTGACTGTGAAAGGACATATTGAGAACCGTAGTGGAGAGGCAGACAATAACTTCAATGGCTGGATTTATCCAACGATATTAGACAACGAGGAACTGGTGACTTGCCTGAACAATTCGAGGGGAGAGACAAACGGTAACGAGGCAAAGACCGAACCATTCCAGTTCTACTCACGCATAAAAACCCTCTATACGGTTGTTGACAGCGTGAAGAACGGCAGTTTCGCCTTCCGCTTTCCCGTCCCGCTCGACAACAACTACAGTGGCGAAAACGGTCTGATCAGCCTTTATGCCACAAACAGCGACCACAGCCACGAGGCAAACGGCTACAACACCCAGTTCAAGATAGCCGGCACAAGTGACTTGATAAGCACCGACACAATAGGTCCTGCCATCACGCCGATTTATCTTAACACCGACCAGTTCAAGAGTGGCGACATAGTGAACGAGACACCTCTGCTGATGGCCTATCTTTCAGACAAAGACGGCATCAATATGACAGGGAGCGGAATCGGACATGATATAGAGGCGATAATTGACAACGATGAATCATCCACTTTCTCTCTAAACAGCTATTTCACTACCACTCCAGGAGATTACTCCAGCGGTAAAGTGGAGTTCAGTCTTCCTACCCTCCCCGACGGTCATCACACACTGACCATCCGCGCCTACGACATTCTGAACAATCCTTCCACCGGAACAATCGATTTCTATGTGAACACCGGTGCGAAGCCCCAGATATTCTCCCTTGACATCAACACCCCGACATCCGACAATGTGTTGTTCACCATCTCCAACGACCGACCACAGACGAACCTGACAATCAGTCTTCAAATATATGATGTAAGCGGGCGCTTGATTTACAGAACGAGTGAGACTAATTTCAGTCCTTCCACCTCATACACCTTCAACTGGAACATGAACGAGAACGAAAGCCATCTTGTCCCGGGAGTGTATATCGTGAAAGCGGGCATCTCCACAGCCAACGGTCCGATAGCATCAGAAACGAAGAAATTCATTGTCGTCAGGAAGAAACATTAAAAAGATTTAGAAAAACAAGATTATTTACGATTTAATATTTACGATTTAATATTTATTTGAGCATTTAGAACTTTTATTATTTAACAAGACAAGAAAACAAGAACAGAAATGTTTTCATTGAAAAAGAGAACAAGTAAAAGAGATATACAATAAAGAGCGACAAAAAACGTTATTATAAGAGAAATAATCGAAAAAAGCCTAGATCTTAACCAACATCAAACAGAATTATTGATGAGACAGAAAGTATTATCCACCTTCGCATTGTTGTTTGTCATCTTCACAGCCAATGCCCAGGACATAAAGAATCAGCTAAATCCAGTTTACTATGGTGTGACCTCATTGGCAATTGCTCCCGATGCCCGCGCTGCTGGTATTGGTGACGTAGGTGCCGCCACGGATCCAGATGTAAACTCGCAATATTGGAACCCCGCCAAATATCCATTCTGTATCAGTCGTTCAGGCGTATCTCTGAACTACACTCCTTGGCTTCGTCATATTGTGAAAGACATCGATTTGGCCAACGTGACTGGTTATTACAGAATCGGCGACTGGGATGCCATCAGTGCCTCTCTGCGCTATTTCTCCCTTGGCGAGGTTATAGCCGGTTATGGTACCGACTTTAACGAGACCATCAAGCCCTACGAGTTTTCTGTTGATGTGGCCTATTCCCGAATGCTGAGTGAGACATTCTCAGCTGCAGTAGGTCTTCGCTATATCCATTCAGACCTGGCATATAAAGCCGATGATGAGACCACTCCAGGAAATGCCTTTGCAGCAGATATTGCCATCTACCACAACGGTTATCTGAATATCGGCAACCGTGAGTGTCAGTTAGGCTGGGGTCTGAACGCCAGCAACATCGGTAGTAAAATTTCTTACGACGAGGGCAACACAAGCGAGTTTCTTCCGACGAACCTACGTCTTGGTGCTTCCTTGCTGATGCCTATTGACGAGTTCAACACAATCAGCCTATCTGCAGATGTAAACAAGCTGATGGTCCCCACCCGTCCTACGATGGAGCAGTATATTCTTGAGACAGGCGCTGCAGAAGACGATTATTCCGGTTACACAAGCTGGCTGATGGACGAGGGTTATTACAACCTGTCTCCCATATCAGGTATATTCAAGTCGTTCCACGATGCTCCGAATGGTTTCAAGGAAGAAATGCAGGAGATATCCTGGAGTGCCGGTCTGGAATACGCATACGACAACAAGTTTTTCCTCCGTGCGGGTTATCATTATGAGCATCCCAACAAGGGAAACCGCAAATATTGGACCGTTGGCGCAGGATTCAAGATGAGTGTGTTCTCGATAGACGCAGGTTATGTGATTTCCGCTTCCCAGAGCAATCCATTGGATCAGACTCTTCGCCTGTCTCTTGCATTCGACATGGACGGAATAGCAGATATCCTTGGAAAGAAACGGTAATTTAGTTATTAGTTATTTAGATAACAAATTAACAAAAAGCGGCTTCTCAGATAACGTTATTTTATCCTATAATAAAAAGTGTGTCATTCTTTAGTGACACACTTTTTTTGTCATTAAATCACCTATTAGTTGCTCCGATTTGTTAAAAACAGTTAAATTTATAATTTTCACAGTACCTTGTATTGCATAGTACTATAAAAATTTATAACTTTGCATCAAAGTTAGAACAAAACCGATAAAAATCAGACAATCATGAACATTGAAAACGTGAAATCACAGATGCGTAAAGGGATGCTTGATTATTGCATCCTGCTGCTGTTGCAACATCAGCCAGCCTACACCTCTGATATTATCAACAAGCTGAAAGACGCGGATCTGCTTGTAGTGGAAGGTACGCTCTACCCGTTGCTCACCCGCATGAAAAACGGAGGTTTGTTGAAATACGAATGGCAAGAAAGCACACAGGGACCACCAAGGAAATATTACGCACTGACCGACTTAGGAACCTCCGTATTGGTGGAGCTAAACAAAGCATGGAACGAAATCTCAAATACGGTAGGGATACTAAAGTCACTGAATTGAAATAAAGAATCGCCCAAATTCAAAACAAAATTATTCTTAGCATTAATCAATTAAACTTTAAACTATAATAACTTAAAACTCATAAAAACATGAAAAAGAATATCACCATCAATATGTTTGGCCAACTGTATGCTATAGACGAAGACGCATACGAGTTATTGAAAAATTACCTTGACGCCATTCGCCAGCATTTCGTCAAAGAAGAAGGAGGTGACGAAATAGCCGATGACATAGAGGGTCGTATCGGCGAGTTGTTCACAGAACTGAAATCAAGCGGTGTTCAAGCCATCACCATAGAACATGTTGAAAATATCATCAAGCGTATAGGCAAGCCAGAGGACATGGAAACTTCCAACGACAATCAATCAGACGACGGAACCACCCAAACCATAACGGCATCTTCAACATCAAGCGCCACGCAACCGTTTAACAACCCAGGTAATGGAGGGACATCATCCATACCGGCCAATAACAGTAACAGAAATAGCAGTGGCAACAAGAAAAAATATTACCGCGACGGAAATGACAAAATCATCGCCGGCGTGCTCTCCGGAGCCTCGAATTATTTCGGAGGCGACCCACTTGCATGGCGTTTGGGATATGTCCTGTTCGTTGTGATATGGAACAGTGTGAGCCACTGGGCCATTTTCGACCAATTCAATTTTGTACCGGTATTCAGCATCCCTATCCTACTTTATATTCTCCTTGCTTTTCTTGCCCCCTGTGCCAAGACTCCAGAAGAGCGACTGAAAATGAAAGGTATTGACGTGACCCCCCAAAATATAGCGGACGAGCTTGCCAAGGAGGTGAAGGTGAAAGAAGCAACGCAGTTCAATCCAGGTGGTTCGAAACCTCGAGGCTGTATGAACTCATTCATGACTGTGTTAGGAGTTATGGTAAAAATCTTTATCGGCGCTATCTTTCTCTTTATGTTTATCACGTTCCTTATCGTGTTCGTAGCGCTAATCAGCATTATTATCTCGCCTACGAACGAAATGCCCAGCTTCATAGACTCCGGACTCATTCCGATTTACAACGAACATCCGTTCCTCTTCTGGATTACAGGCATCTGCACCCTGCTGATTTTGTTCATCCCCGGTTACTGTGCTCTCCACTCGCTGCTGAGCAGTTCCGGCAAGGCTGCACCGATGAGCATGAGCCAACGCTGGATGTGGTTTGGAATGTGGATTGCCACCATTATCGTTATCACTGTTTGCGGTGTGAACATCTCAAAAATCGCACACAAACATTTTATCGAAGACCACATCCACGAGGGAGTTCTTATGTACGATATGGACAAAACCTACTTCAAACTTACCCAATTTCACCTGAAAGGAAAAAAAGAAGGAGACAAAGATGTATGGCATGACCACACAGAAATAGGAGATTACTACGACGACAGAATACGGTATTTCTCCTCATGGGACGAAGATCTGCTCGACTATTACCAGATTGAGCGTGAGGACACCTTCCTCACCCCAGGCACCTACCGCCTGACAGCCATTACAAGAACAGACGCTGACGGCGCCTATCTGTACGCCATCGCTGATGGGAAAAAAAGTCAAATCGCCATACCCGCCAATGGTGAAGAAGGAGGAAATATCTGGGAAGAGGCTAAGACAGAACTGAATCTCCACCCTTCCGACTCACTGAAATACGCCGACATCATCGCCTCGAACGACAGCTGCGGCTGCGGATGGAACAAAGTAACCCTTGACAACATCGTTCTGACCGGCAAAAACATCAAATACGGAATCAGTACCGTCCCAGCCTTCACGAACTCACCTTGCTACTGCACATGGGTAAACTCCATGGACTTCAGACTGGAAAAAGTGAAATAGCAGTAAAACAGGCATGGGGGGATGTTGTATTACACTTCTCATGCCATTCATAACTCACATCAGTGTTTGTCCAAGTAAGCAACAGTAAAAAAATAACTTAGTAAATTTAATGTCAGGCAATCATTCAAGATTTAAACTGATCTTTTTGGCTCTTTTCCAGCTGTTCATCGGTCATGATGCCCGCATCACTGCCTCTGATCAACTGAAAAATAGCTCAAAAATCTAAGATAAATTTTTCTAACGTATTCTTTCACTATTACTAAGAAGAATTAGCTATATAGAACATCACATTACAGCAAATTCAGCATAAATAATAGTAATAAAATAAAAAATGAAAAAAAATGTGATTTTTTCATTTTCGAATGTAGTCTTTTGCGTGTTTTGTGCGTCTAATAAGAAAAAAGTTATTAAAAATATAAAAATGGGAAAAAAGATTGTATTGACAATGTTCGGTGCACTATTCACATTATTCAGCACCGCACAAGTGAACAATGAGACAACAGGAGTGCCAGGAGACACCATCGACTGGGAAAAATACCTGGACCAAGTGACAGTTTCTGCAGTTCGTCCGTTAGTGAAAATGGAGGCAGACAAAATGACCTACGACGTGCAAGGCGATGTCGACTCAAAGAGTGCGACAGTGCTCGACATGCTCCGCAAAGTACCGATGGTGACCGTTGACGGTCAGGACAACATCAAGGTGAACGGCTCCGGTGCTTTTAAAGTGTATGTTGACGGTAAGCCCAGTCCGATGTTCTCAAACAACACATCACAAATTTTCAAGATGATGCCCGCCGCAGCAGTATCTAAAATCGAGGTAATCACCAACCCTGGTGCAAAATATGACGCAGAAGGCGCTGTTGGCGTGTTGAACCTGGTGCTTGCCAAAGGCGGTGGTTCTAGTGGTCAGCAGACCATCAACGGACTGACTGGCACAGTACGTGGACAGATAGGCAACCGCGGTTATGGTGGCGGTGCCTCTTTTTCAGCCCAGGAAGGCAAGCTTTCTGTATCGGGCAATCTGATGACCGGTTATCAGCGTCTGAAAGACATTGATTTTGTTAGTGACCGTTATGAGGACAACGGCACGCATGTGAACCAGTCACTCACGACCAATCAGCGCACCCATTTCGGAATGGGAACTCTGAGCCTGTCGTACGACTTAGACTCACTGAACACCTTAGGCGGAAGCCTTGGTCTGACCATGTTCCGAATCAAAAGCCGTTATAGTCCGACCATCACCACATACCCAGCCAGAGACATATTAGAGACAGAACCATTCACATACGGTTATCGCTCATCCGCCATACAGAAATACACCTCTATAGATGCAAGCGCTGACTGGCAGCATTTCTTCTCTGGCGACCGGACCCATTACCTCACCTTGTCGTATCTTTTCAGCCAAACTCCACAACGCAGTGAGACCACCCAGGAATACGACGACATCTCAGGTATGCAAGACTTGTTCAGCAAAACCCGTCCGAAATCGTCGGAGCACACCATTCAGTTAGACTATGTGCGTCCGTTGGCAGAAGGCCAGACCCTGAATCTGGGAGCCAAATACATCAACCGCCAGAACCGCTCTAAATCGTATTACTACAATCTTGGCGCAGATGAAGCCAATGCCCTGACGGGTGAGGTAGATTACAGGCACAGCAACAACATCGCCGCAGGTTATGCAGAATACGAGCTGAGCAAAGGCATATTCAGCGGCAAGGGCGGCCTACGCTATGAGCACACCTGGCAAAAGATTGAATATAAACAGGGCGCGGGTCAGAATTACTCCACGGACTACGGCAACCTGGTTCCGAGCCTGAGCATGAATCTGAGACCGTCGATGACGAGCAATATCGGCCTGACCTACAACATGCGCATATCCCGTCCAGGAATCACCTACCTGAATCCATACATTGACCGTACAAATCCTCTTCAGATCAGTTACGGAAACTCCGACCTTGAAGTGGAGAAGAACCACAACTTCGGTTTATCCTACAGCATTTTCTCCACAAAATTCATGATGAACATCGGTCTTCAACAGAGCATCTGCAACAACCGTATCTCTGAATACAGCTTCATCAAGGACGGACTGATCAACTCAACCTACGGTAACATCGTGAAAGAGCGGAACAGCTCCCTGAACATATTCATGAACTGGTTAGCTCTTCCGAACACGCGTATCACAATGAACGCAGGAGGCAGCTACGCTGACTTACGCAGCAGTCGGCTTGACCAGCGTAACCACGGATGGGAAGGCAATCTCATGCTGGGAGTTCAGCAGACCCTTCCTTGGGATCTGAAACTGAGCTTGAACTGGATAGGCAACACCAAGAGCTACACGCTTCAGGGGTGGAGCACAGGTTTCAATCTCGGCGTAGTTGGTCTGACAAAGAGTTTCTTAAAGGACCGTCTGAACTTGAGCTTCCAAGGTGTGACCGGCATAGGCAATCACGGGAAGCTGAAACTTGATACCTACACCCGTGGTCATGACTTCGAAAACAGGCAGAAGATTAATGTGCCGATAGCACAGTTCGCATTCACTGTCAGCTATACATTCGGTAACACGAAAGTACGTGCCAAGGAGCACAAGTCGCGTATTGAGAACGACTTCACAGAGAAGAAATCGGATCAGGAACAGATGGGCAATGCCGGCACAGGCACAGGGATGTAAACAAGACGTGACATATATAATAATCCTCCCATACGCAAAAAACGTATGGGAGGATTATAACATTTACGATTTAGTAATTTACGATTTACTAATTATTTTGTTATTTGAACATTTTATTATTTGGGGAAGGCAAAAAGACAATTATTGTATCTGATGGAGGACATACATAAAGTAAATCCTTACTGTGAAAACAGTTATCCTGCCATGCATACATTGTATTTCTTAGCAAGCTGGCGGGGGTTGATGAGTACAAAAAGCATTCGTTCTATAACTTTTTAGAGGCTGATTTCTGTA
>JAEEGI010004001.1_pt1 | contig 34771 bp, 25 predicted proteins | sample 8958751 | NCBI WGS metagenome assembly JAEEGI01 (sample SAMN16246545, study PRJNA631951) | gut metagenome | biome: gut microbiome; feature: rumen; material: KS-attached | host: Bos | place: Iran: Karaj | collected 2018-10
CTGGGGAAGAGCCACGACACACCCTGCCAATAGCCGGGAATGTTACTCTGCGGCCATGACACACCGGTCATGAACAACAGCGGCAGAGAGATGAATACCACCAGCAGCATGACATTCTCACGGTATTTCACCATACACGACACCACCATGCCGAAGAAGATACAAGCCAGCGTATAGGGCACCATGATGGCCAGCAACGACTGCCACGAGGCCAGTTGCGGGAAATGGAACATGCGGGGCACCGCAGCTGTCAGCCATGCAGCCATGACAGCAAAAATCATGAGATAGCACATCATCTTTCCCATCACGATGGAGAAGGTGTTGTTGTATCGTGAGTCACCAACGGGAATCAGATTACGATACGGGTTCTCGTCGCGAGCCGTACCTGCTGACAGGCCGATACCCAGCACCAGCGTCTGCTGGATAATCAGGATCAACACGGCTGGCAGCACAAAAGAGCCATAACCGCCCTGAGGATTGAAGATAGGAACGTCGGCATAGTTGAGCGGACGGGCTGCGATAGCCTCCTCGCGGGCTGTATAGTGTCCACCCAGTTTCGTCTGTATCTCAGCACCCATCTGCATAGAGACGACCTGCGCAGTCTGGAACAGTGCCTTGTAGGTCAGCATCAGTCCCATATCGCAGTAGACGCTGATGATACCCTGCTCCATGCGCAGTACATTGGTCTCGAAGTTAGAGGGAATAAGGTAGACACCCTTTACCAACTGGCGACTCACCAGCGATTCGGCCTCATCCAAATCCTGGGCATAGTAGGCGACACGGACATCGGCCGTGGCATCGCACATGCGGATGAACTTGCGCGACAGACTGCTGTGCGACTGGTCAACGACACAGACAGGTACCTCGTGAACCGTTTCGTTGTTATAAATCCATGAATAGAGCAACGGATAGACCAAGGGTACGATGATGAAGAAGATGAGCACACCCTCGTCCTTGAAGACCTGTTTCATCTCCTTGCGCCAGATATAACAGGCGTCCTGCAGTCCTTTATATATATTATGGAATATAGACATAGGTAAGCATTGCATTCTTAATCTTTCCGATAACAAGCCAGGGCAGCAGCATGAAAGCCGCCAGGGCTGCAAAGTGGAACCACGCCTCGATAAGCGGATAGCCATTGAGGATGGTAATCTGGTAGATCATGTAGTAGTGACGCAAGGGGAACAGCCATGACAATGACTGCAAGGGACCGTCCATGCCCATCACCGGGAAGGCGTTGCCTGCCATCGAGAAACTCAGCACGGCCCATAGCGAGCAGACACTCATCGACATGCGGAGCGATGGCATCAAGCCGAAGGCGAAGATGCCGAAGCCCTGGGCACACAGCACCTGCATCAGTCCTAAGAGCACCAGCAACCACGAGCTTCCCAAGTGGGGGAACTTCAGGACATAGAACACGTAGTATTCATAGCCGAAGACAATGGCGAGCCAGATGAGCGTCTGGGGCAGGAACTTGCCCAGCATAGCCACCAGCATCCGGTTGTCAGCCATAGCCAGCCAGTTCTTGGCACTGTTGAACTTCATCTCCGTACCCAGCGAATAGGCTGAAATCAGGAAGATGAACAGCATGATGACGCCGGGCACGACAATGGTGCTCAGGTAAGCATTATAGCTGGTCCACGGGTTGGCAATCTGGTGTAAGTCTATCTTGATAGGCTGCAGGAAGGTCTGTATCTGCTGGTCGGTAAAGCCTTTGGCGCGCATGGTAGCCTGTCCGACAGCAGCGGAGCCAAGGGTTGAGATGGTTTTCAAGTCCTTCATCAACAAGGCACCGGCAGCCAGTGTGGTATAACTATAATAATAGGATATCTTGGGCTGACGACTGGCCAGCAAGTCGGCTGTCGTGCCCTCTGGAATATACAGGAAGGCGTAGATCTCATTGCGCTGGACGGCTTCGCGGGCTGCAGCCACGCTGGGATAACGCGCCACGACCTTCGTCATCTGGAACCCATCGAGCCGGCGTACCAATGCTCGTGTAGTTGAACTGTTGTCCAAGTCTACGATGCCTACGGGCATACTGGTTGGCAGACCGTCGTCCATCAACGAGGTGAAGAAGAATATCACCAGTATGGGAAACAGCACCATGCAGAAGCGATAGATGTGATTCTGGCGCAGAATCAACAACTCGCGCATCATGATTTCATATATCTGCCTCAGCGTCTTCAACTGTCAATTGCTAATTGTCAATTGTCAATTACTTAATAATCAGCGACATGCCGGGACGCAGACCATCCATCTTCTCTACGGGACGGGCCTTCACCTCGAAGGTCTTCAGGTCGTACTGGCCATTGGCCTTGGTGGCCTTCCATACAGCATAAGAGCCCTGATCCTTCATGTAGTAGACCTTCATCTCAATCTCCTTATTGAAGGCAGGAACGAAAGCCTTGAAGGTCTTGCCGACCTCCATGCCGTTCAGCTGGTCTTCGCGGACATTGAACGTTCCCCACATATCCTGCATCATCGAGATGGTCATGATGGGCGAACCGGTACCGACCAGCTCACCGACCTTGGGATAGATATCGCTGACCTCACCCTCCATCTGGGCCACCTGAACGGTCTCATGGATATAGCTGTTAACCTCCTGGACAGCACCACGGGCACGGCCCACCTGGGCGGCAGCAGCCAGCTTATCCTCGCGGCGGGCACCGTTGACAGCCATCTGATACTGACTCTCGGCGGCCTTGCACTGGGCCTCCATAGCCTTGTAGTTGGCATAGACCTCGTCGCGTTTCTGGGCACTCATCACGCCCTCGTCATAAAGACGCTGAATGCGGTTGTACGACTTCTCGGCAATCTCCAGACCGGCCTTGGCCTGCTGCCACAGCTGGTAGGCGCCCTGTATCTGCTCCTGGCGAGCTCCGTTCTGGGCTTTCAGCTCAAGGGCAGAAGCAGCATCTTCTGCACTACGAGCCTGTTCCATCTTCGCACGTACCTCGGGGGCATCGAGGATGGCCAGCGTATCGCCGACCTTCACATAGTCACCCTCCTTGACGCGAATCTCCAGAATGCGGCCTGGCACCTTACTAGATACACGATACTCACTGGCTTCCACCTGTCCCTGAATGAGTTCGGGATCACGGCCAAGGGCAAAGAAGCCAATCAATGCTACGATAATGACGACTACTGCAAATCCGAGGATTGCATACAGGATGTTGTTATGTTGTGTTTTTGCGCTCATATCTTGTTATTTAATTTTATTTCGTTATATCGTTATTACGTTATATCGTTATTACGATGCTTTTATTGGAGGATTCCCAACGCCTTCTGCAGGTTCACCTGACTCAGCTTGACATCAATCTCAGCGTCAATCTTCTGAGACTGTGCCTGCAGCCAAGCTGTCTGAGCCTCCATAACCGTGGTCGACGAGATGACGCCCTCGCTGAAGCCTAAGTTGGCTGTTCGAAGGTTCTCGTCAGCCTTCCGGGTGCTGGCCAATGCCATCTGTAGCTTTTTGTTAGCCTCCTGCACACGGAACTGACTCTGATTAACCTGCAGCTCAATCTTTTCGCGGGCATCTTCCAGTTCCAGCTTGGCAATAGCTGTAGCACCTTTCGATGCACGGACCTTATACATCACGGCGCCCCAGTTCCACAAGGGGATGCGCATCATGACACCAACGTTCCATACGCCAGCGAACTTTCTTTGGAAACCGTTATAGAGATTGGGGTTCGACACCAGATAGCCACCAGTCAGCAACACCTGTGGCAGATTGCCAGCACGCAGGATATTGGTCAGCTGGCGACTCATGTCAACCGTATTCTGCAAGAGTTTCAGTTCAGGACGGTTCTCAGTGGCAGTAGAGGGTTCTGCAACGGGTGTCACATCCTGACTAACAGCCAACCCGTCACTTGCTTCCTCGGCAAGTGTCACCGCTTCCGACATGGGCAGGCCACACAGCTGACAAAGCAGCATCTTCGAGAGTACCAGGCCATCGTTGACCTTGGTCAAAGCCATCTCAGCCTCATTCACCTTGACGGCAACACTCAGTCCCTCACTGCGGGTGGCTACGCCTTCCTGAATCATCTTCTGGACGTCACCATCGAACTTCTTGACCAACTCCAGATAAGCCTGTGCCAGTTTCTGCTTATGGGCTAATGAAACCACCTGCCAATAGGTCTGGTCGATGGTGAAGAGTACGTTCTGCCGTCTGGCCTCAGCCGAATTACCTGCCATATCCTCGCCGATGCTGGCCATCTTGTTCAGGGCAACGATAGCACCGCCCATGAACACCGGCTGGGTCACCATAATGGAACCTGCGAACATGTTGCGGGTATCGGTGTGCAACGCATCTACAATACCCTGCCCAATGCCGTTCAGGTCGGTTCTCACTTCACCGAGACCGGCACCCAGCGAGGTCTGAAGGTCTTGCGGGGTAATACCCAGCATGCCCAGGGCGGCCCATGTTTCAGGCTTAATCTGCTGCATGCTGCTGGTTGCCTTCTCGCCAAACTTTTGTGTTATTCCTGTTCCCAGGTTCGACAAGGTTTCTTTCTGTTCGTCGCTCAGCAACGATATCTCCTTGCTGGTCCACTCGTAGCCTCCCAAAGCGCTGACATGCGGCAAATACTTGGTACGCGCCGACTTACGCAGATTGGTGGCCACCTCCTGCTTGACACGCGAGATGCTGAGTTGCTTGTTGTTTCGCAGTGCCATTGCCCGACAACTGTCAAGCGTCAGCAACTGCTGGGCAACAGCCCTCGGCGCCATCGCCGCCGTAAGCAGAAGGAGTCCTATGATCCTTTTATTCATCTGGTTTTGAGTTATATTCTCTTAAATCTTATTTTTCATAGGTGAAGTTGCGCGAGCCTATAGCCTGACCGTCGCAGAAGATGCTGACATTATACTGTCCGCCTCCCAGATACTCATTGACTGTCCAATAGAGGTTCAGCGTGGTCTCTTCACCGGTATATTCCACATCTTTCTTCATCGACCATGCCAACTGTTTGCCGCTATATTCGAAGGTGCCGCCGCCATTGAGGACATCGCCCTCTGGCGTCATCACACGAACATAGAACGTACGGACGCCATTGGAGGCTGTCACGTTCTTGGTGACGATGAACGACACGCTCAGATTCTTGGCGTCTTTCATCTTCTTGGCAGCCTTGCCATTCTTCTTCAGCGGGGTCAGCTGGATGTTGGTAGCATCGAGCTGGGCTGCAATGGCCACCTTCTGCGACAGCGAAGCCTTTTCAGACGTCAGTGCCTGGTTCTGCTGAGTGCTCTGAGCGAGCTCCGAACGCACGCGATTGTTCTCATCCATCAGGTTCTGGTTCAGGCGATTCAACGAGTCGATCTGTATGACATACGAGCGCAGTACGGCACGTACCGTGGCCAGTTCCTTCTTCAGACGGGTTATCTCGGCAGCATCGTTGGCCTTCGTGCGCTTCAACTCTTCGAGCAGCTGCTGTGTACGGGCCTGCTCAGCAGTCAGTTCGGCAATGATACTGTCGTTCTTGATAAAGGTCTTCATCTCGCTGTACTGAGCAGCAAAGTTCTGGTATTCCTTTTCCATCTCCTGCTTGTCAAGGGCAGCAAGCTCCTCCATATCCTTATTGGCTTGTCGCTGCTGCATGAGGTCATAGCCCAGCCAGCCCATACCGGCCAGCAGCAAAACGATAATACCTACTAATACTTTCTTGTTCATGTCTCGTCTCTATTCAAAATGGTTTATGCTTTTTTCTTGTCAAGCTCCTCATAGATTGAGTTGTTCGACTTGTATTCAGGCACGATTTCCTTCATCTTACGGACTGTCGCCATATTATCGTACTTCTTAGAGATTTCTATCAGTTCGTCGATTTCCTTGCAGACTTCAGCGTACTCGTACTCACGAACCTCAGCAATACGAATCTTCTCGTGGAATGTGGGCTTTGTACCCTCCAACTCGTTTAGCACCTCCTCGTAGAGCTTCTCGCCCTCACGGAGTCCGGTAAACTCGATTTCCACGTTCTTCGCACCCGACAGCATAATCATACGCTTAGCCAAGTCGACAATCTTCACAGGCTGACCCATGTCGAACACGAAGATCTCACCGCCATTGCCCTTTGTACCGGCTTCAAGCACGAGTTTGCAGGCTTCAGGTATCAGCATGAAATAACGCACAATGCGCTCGTCGGTCACCGTCACGGGACCGCCTTTCTTAATCTGCTCCTTGAACAGAGGAATCACCGAACCATTGCTGCCGAGCACATTGCCAAAACGGGTAGTCACAAACTGACAGGGCTTCTGGGGCGACAGTGCGCCAAACATCATATCACGTAGTGAAGAGTTCACCTTTCTGAGACGTTTCATCTCGCCAAACATCAGTTCCCTGTTCAGACTCTGAACGTAAATCTCACAGATACGCTTTGAACAACCCATGACATTCGTGGGATTCACGGCCTTGTCGGTAGACACCATCACGAACTTCTTCACACCATACTTGACGCTCAGGTCAGCAATAACCTTCGTGCCGTAGATGTTATTCTGCACAGCTTCGCTGGGATTGTCCTCCATCATCGGCACATGCTTATAGGCAGCAGCGTGGAAGACATAGTCCGGACGGAATTCTTGGAATATCTGTTCCATACGACCTTCCTTGCAGATGCTCGTCACCACAGTCTCGGCCTTAATATTGGGGAAGTCGCTGGCCATCATCAGACGGATGTCATGCTCCGGCGTCTCAGCCTGATCTATCAGCATCATCTTCTCTGGGGCGAATGCAGCAATCTGGCGGACAATCTCAGAACCGATACTGCCAGCAGCACCTGTAATCAGGACGCGGCGGCCCTTCAGTAGCTCAGCGACAGACTTCATGTCGACATTAATCTCCGAACGTGGCAATAAGTCTTCTACCGAGACCTCGTCCAGCTGCATGCCCTGGATATCCTCATCCGACAGCTGGCCGTCCTTAACGTTGGCTTCCTTGGCATGCTGAGCCATATAAATCTTACAACCGGCACCAATTAGCAAGTTCTGTATCTCCTGATTATTACGGAATTCATTCAGGCGGAATGGACTTACCAATACAGCCTCAATGCCTTCGCGACGGATAATCGTCTTCAAGTCATCACTGACATTATACACCTTTCTACCCATCAGTTGGATATGCTTCGCTCTCGGATCGTGCGAGATAAAGCCACGAAGCACAAACCGTCTGGGGCGCTGAGTCATAATATTCTTTGCCAGACCAATGCCACCGGTCATGGCGCCATAGATAAGCACACGCTTGGCACGCTTGTTCGAGAAGGCAATGTCGTACAACGTCTTCACTACAATACGTACTGCCCACATCAGCAGTATGGCTATGATAAAGGTGATAACAATCTGCGTCTGTGTAAGAGCCGAAACCTCCTTGACACCATAGTAGTCCATGATAAAGGAGAAGACAAGAGCCAGTGCCAACGACACTGCTCCGCCATAAGCCACTCGCATCAGGTCGACAAAACTCGAATAGCGTACAATACCTGAGTAAGTGCTGAATAGTCGGAAGCCTACCCAACTGAAGACAACATAGACCAGCATCGTGTTAATGACCTCAAAACGATAGTCCACCAGTGCGTTTGTCTTGTTGAATACCCAATAAGTAAACACTCCCGAAAGGAACACAATGACACTGTCAATGATGAAGATACACCAATAGGGCAATGCATCCCGGGAGAAATACCATGATAAGACTCTGTCTATCAAACTCCTCATAAAAATTCTCTTTTAAACGCTGCAAAGGTACTAATTAGTGAGGAAAACGCAAAATAATTCAGAATTTATTTTCATTTTTCAATTAAAAAGTATATATTTGCAAGATGAAACTCAATATCATACGTGGGATATTCGACTTTTACTACGACGGATTCCGGCAAATGAAGCTTGGACGGACGCTGTGGGCTATCATCCTGATTAAGCTATTTGTCATCTTCGTCATACTGAAATTGTTCTTCTTCCCTAACTTCATCAAGGAGCATGCACAAAATGGAGAGGAATCCGAATTTGTAGCGACCCAAATCCTAAAACAACAATGATATGACTGACTTATTTCTAAACATCGACACCAGTTCCATTGACTGGGCAAGAGCACAATTTGCACTGACGGCCATATACCACTGGCTGTTCGTGCCTCTGACGCTCGGACTGGCTGTCATCATGGGTATTGCAGAGACCTGCTGGTATCGCACCCTCAACCGCTCCAAAGGAGCAGTTGTCGACAAAACTGTCGACACTTTCTGGCGCGACTGCGCAAAGTTCTGGCAGAAGCTTTTCGGCATCAACTTCGCCATGGGCGTGGCCACAGGTATCATCCTCGAATTCGAGTTCGGCACCAACTGGTCGAACTATTCATGGTTTGTGGGCGACATCTTCGGTGCACCATTGGCCATCGAGGGTATCGTGGCGTTCTTTATGGAGTCAACCTTCGTGGCCGTCATGTACTTTGGATGGAAAAAGGTATCGCCGGGCTTCCACCTCGCCTCCACATGGCTTACAGGACTTGGAGCCACTATCTCGGCCTGGTGGATTCTGGTAGCCAACGCATGGATGCAGTATCCCGTAGGCTGTGAGTTTAACCCAGAAACCATGCGCAACGAGATGGTCAGCTTCCTTGACGTGGCCCTTTCACCGTTTGCCGTCGACAAGTTCTGTCACACCGTCATCTCTGCCTGGATCATCGGTGCCATCTTCGTCGTAGCCGTTTCCTGCTGGTATCTCATGAAGAAACGTGAGATTAAGTTGGCCAAGGAGAGCATCAAGATTGCAGCCATCGTCGGTCTCATTGCATCTATTGGTGCTGCTGCCACTGGTCATAAGTCAGCCCAGAGCGTTGCTGAAGTACAGCCCATGAAGCTGGCTGCCATGGAAGCACTCTATAATGGTGGCACAGACGTTGGTCTGACAGTTGTGGCATGGGTGAATCCCTTCTGTCAGCCAGACTACCGAAACGAGGTCGAGGCACCGTTGAAGATAGACATGCCCTACGCCCTCTCGTTTATGGCAACCAACGACATTCATGGCTACGTGCCAGGCATTAACGATATCCTGAACGGCTACACCAAGTCCGACGGCACCATCGAGCCTTCAGTTGACGAGAAGATAGCCCGCGGTAAAAAGGCCATCGAAGCGCTGGCCCTCTACCGGGCTGCCATGAATTCCGACGACGGTGGTGCTGCTGCCAAGCAACACCTGACTGCGCTGAAGGAGAATATGAAATACTTCGGCTATGGGTATGTGAAGGACAAGCATGATGTCGTACCACCCATCGCCGTCAACTTTTGGGCTTTCCGCATCATGGTAGGAGCAGGATGCCTGTTCATTCTGTTCTTCGCTATCATGACGATCATGTCCTTCAAGATTCCGGTAGTGTCCATCATCACGCGACGGCTGCTGGCAACCTTTGGCATTCTACCTGAGACTCAGGCAGATACGAACGATATTGCAGGACTGCCTGCCTGGCACTACTGGGTAGCTATTGCTCTTGTGCCTCTGGCATATATCGCCTCAGAGAGTGGCTGGTTAGTTGCTGAGTTTGGTCGCCAGCCCTGGACCATTCAGGACATGCTGCCCACATGGGTAGGCGTCAGCGACATTGACGCCGCCAGTGTAGCACTCACGTTCTTCCTCTTCCTGTTCCTCTTCACTCTCATGCTTGCTGTAGAAATTTCCATCCTGCTGAAGCAGATCAAGAAAGGACCCGAAACCTCTCACGAGTAATCAAAAAGTTCAAAATTCAAAGTTCAAAGTATATGACATACGATTTCTTACAGCACTACTGGTGGTTTATCGTCAGTCTACTCGGTGCACTGTTAGTATTCCTATTGTTCGTACAAGGTGCCAACTCTCTGGTCCGTTCGTTAGGCTGGACGGAAGAAGGCAAGCGTCTGGTTATCAATTCGACAGGGCGTAAGTGGGAGTTTACGTTTACCACCCTCGTTACCTTTGGGGGAGCCTTCTTCGCTTCGTTCCCCCTGTTCTACAGTACATCGTTCGGCGGAGCCTATTGGCTATGGATGATTATCCTCTTCACGTTCGTGCTCCAGGCCGTCAGCTATGAGTTCCAGAACAAACTCGGCAACTTCCTCGGTCCCAGGACGTTCCAGTGGTTCCTCATCCTCAACGGGCTCTTGGGTCCATTGCTCTTAGGCGGGGCCGTCGCTACCTTCTTTGAGGGCTCGAACTTTATTGTGGCCAAGGGCAACCTGATAGACTCCGCATCGTTCACGCCTATCATCTCTCGCTGGGCCAATGCCTCCCATGGTCTTGATGCCCTGCTGAATCCGTGGGTACTCGTCTTTGGACTCGCCGTGATGTTTCTGGCTCGGGTTTTAGGAATCCTTTATGTTATGAACAACGTCAACGATGAAGACATCCGCTCACGGGGCGCCACACGTCTAATCGGCACCGCCGTACCTTTCCTCATCTTCTTCGTGGCTTATCTTGTCCATCTGCTGTTGAAGGACGGTTATGCCTACAACGAGGCCGGCGTTATCTTCATAGAGCCAATGAAGTACCTGAACAACTTCCTCTCCATGTGGTATCTCCTTATTATATTATTAATAGGTGTAATCCTGGTGCTCTATGCCATTGGCAAAACCATTACATCCAAGACATACGTTGGTGGCATCTGGCCAGCAGGCATCGGTGTCGTACTCGTAGTACTCGCCCTACTGCTCTGTGCAGGATGGAACAATACAGCCTATTATCCGTCCACGGCAGACTTGCAGTCGTCGCTGACCATTGCCAACAGCTGCTCAAGTGAGTTCACGCTCAACACGATGGCAATCGTCAGTCTTCTGGTACCCTTCGTCCTGGCCTATATCGTTTATGCCTGGTGGTCGATAGACAAGAAGAAGCTCGACAAGCAGGAAATCGCCAACGACCATGCCTATTAAAAAGGCAACCACATCATCGAACTGAAGAAGGATGGGCTCGTCGCCCATCCTTCTTCAGTCAAGAAACGGGTGAAGTCAGGTCTTTCACCCCTCCTTCTATCGTTTACAAAGACAGAATTTTCACCCCTATTTTGTATCAATTTCGTGCCATTTTATGAAAAATCCTTAAGAAATACTCATTGACAAGAGGATGTCAACCATCTTTTTCTTTATCAAATTAGCACAATTATTTTACGATATGTAACATCAAGGGGTCGTAAACGTTTACGAATAGTATATGTTACATACAAAAAAGTCTTATACTTATAAATACGTTAAATTTGCACCCGAAATTGTAAAATTAGCTAAAGGCGTGACTATATATATTTTTATCAACTAATAATTATTAATTAACATTTTATCTATGTGGAACTTTAAAAAGTTACAAAAAACCTTAGGTTTGTTGTTCCTGTTTTGCATGCTCCCGCTGTCTTATGCCAGCGCCCAGAGCATCGTCAAGGGAACTGTGAGCGACGAAGCTGGTGAACCGGTTATCGGCGCCACTGTCAAAGTAAAGGGAAGCAATGAAGGTAGTATTACCGATTTCGACGGTAACTACAGTGTGAAAGCAGCCTCCAACGCAACCCTCGTTTTCTCCTACGTAGGTTATGTGACCGAGGAGGTTAATGTTGGTGGAAAATCAACTATTAACATTACTCTGAAGGAAGACAACACCACGCTGAACGACGTGGTTGTCATCGGTTACGGTACCATGAAGAAGAAGTTAGTAACAGGTGCTACTGTTCAGGTAAAGGGTGAAGATATCGCCAAGCTGAACACCACCAACGCTCTTGAAGCCATGCAGAGCCAGACGCCTGGTGTGCAGATCACACAGTCATCTACGCAGCCTGGTAAGGGTTACAAGGTTTACATCCGTGGTATCGGTACCACTGGTAACTCTACACCTCTTTATGTTATTGACGGTGTAGCTGGTGGTAGTCTTGATGACATCAACCCTGCTGATATCGAGAGTATTGACGTGCTGAAGGATGCTGCTTCGGCTGCCATCTATGGTGCCCGTGCTGCTAACGGCGTTATCCTGGTTACGACCAAGCAGGGTAAGGCTGGTAAGATTGAGCTCAGCTACAATGGTGCTATCGGTTGGTCTAATGCTTACAAGCGTCCTCAGCTTCTGGATGCCAGACAGTACATGACCATCATTGATGAGTACACCTTCAATACTTCTGGTCAGAAGATGGACTGGGCAGGTTACGTGCCACAGGACATTCTCGACAAGGTTAATAATGGTTGGGAAGGTACCGACTGGTGGGGTGCTTTCGAGAACAAGAATGCCGTGCAGCACAACCATTCACTGACTCTGACTGGTGGTTCTGACCGTTCTAAGTTCGCCATGTCTTACACCTATACCGGTAACGAAGGTATCATGGGTGCCGACAGAGCTTCTTACTACAAGCGTCACACCATCCGTATCAACAGTGACCACGTTCTGTACAGAGTGAAGGATCTGGATGTCATCACCATCGGTGAAAACATCTCTATCGGCTACAACAAGAGCCACGACCTCGCTGAGGACGGTATGTACTGGAGCTACATTCACAGCCTGTTGCAGACTTGTCCGCTCGTACCACAGTACTCAGACAAAGGTGATATCTACTACTATCAGGACTTCGACGGTGTTGTTAAGTATGGTCAGGGTTGGAACGCTTCTTTGTTCAGCAACCCCTGGGAGAACCTCATGAAGGGTGGCTTCAACTCAATGGCTGAAAGCCGCAACATCAACACCAGTGCTACTGCTTTCGCTGTTATCCAGCCTATCAAGGGTCTGAGATTCCGCTCTCAGTTCAACTACAACTGGGGTTCAGGTGCATATCGCAACTATAATGAGCCACGCTCTTCTGGTTATGGTAATGCCACATCTCCTGTTTATAGCGTGAGCCAGAGTGCTTGGCTGAACACCAACTACTCTATTGAGAACACCCTGACATACGACCTTCCTCTTATTGCCGGTCATAAGATCAGCGCCATGGTAGGTCAGAGCTACCAGAGCTCCGCTTGGGGTTACAACATTGGTGGATCAAACAAGGTTAACTATGGCGAACAGCTCGCAACTCTGAAGGGTTGGGATTCTGCTTGGCTGTCTAACATCAAGCTGACGAATGCTCCCGATGCTACCTTGACTGGTAAGCCCAATGATGAAGAGTATCTCGCTTCTTGGTTCGGTCGTCTGACTTGGGACTATAACGAGAAGTATATGGCTACCGTAACCTTGCGTTATGATGGTTCCAGCATCTTCACTGATGGCAAGCGCTGGGGTACATTCCCCTCATTCTCTGCAGGTTGGGTAATCAGCAATGAGCCCTTCATGGAGAAGACTCGCAGCTGGTTGGACTTCTTGAAGATCCGTGCTTCTTGGGGTCAGAACGGTAACTGTTCTATCGACAAGTATCAGTATCTGGCTACTATCGCTTTGTCAGGTGAAGCTGGCGACGCTGGTTATAAGTTCAGCTCTGATATGGCTACTTCTGTTGCAGGTACTCCTAATGTTGGTGCTTACGCTAACATCGTACCTAACCCCGACCTGACTTGGGAGACTTCTGAGCAGCTTGACCTCGGTTTCGACGCTCGTTTCCTGAACAGCCGTTTGGGCGTAAACTTCGACTGGTATAAGAAGACCACTAAGGACTGGCTGATTGCTGGTAACCTGCTGGCCATCTATGGTACCAATCCTGCTGCTATCAATGGTGGTGACGTAAAAAACACCGGTATTGAAATTGCTCTCACTTGGAATGACAGAATTGGCAAGGACTTCAGCTACAACGCAGGTGTGAACTTCACAACCAACAAGAACGAGGTTACACGTATCGCTAACGACAACCACTACATCAATGGTCCTAGCGGTGTACTCTCACAGGGTACTGAATACTGCTACCGTGCAGAAGAAGGAAAGCCCATCGGTTACTTCTATGGTATGTCATACAGCGGCATCTGGCAGAATCAGGCTCAGATTGACCAGGCACGTGCTGATGGCAAGGCTGTTCTTGACAACGCACAGCCTGGTGACTGCATCTGGGATGACTGGAATGGTGATGGTGTGATTACCTATGCAGAAGGTGAAACTTGCGACCGTCATGAGATTGGTAATCCTAACCCCGATGTTATGCTTGGTATTAACCTCGGCTTGAACTGGAAGGGTCTTGACTTCGCTATTAACGGTGCTGGTGCATTCGGTATGCAGATCATGCGTTCTTACCGTTCATTCAGTGATGCTCCTTACCAGAACTATGATACCACAATCCTGAACCGTTGGCATGGTGAGGGAACCTCTAACACTCAGCCGCGTATTTCAAGTACTGGTAGTGAGAACACGAACTGGGTATCAAACCGTTACATGGAAGATGCAGACTACTTCAAGATTAAGACCATTACACTCGGTTACGACTTCAAGAATGTTTGGAAGGCATGTCCGTTCCAGCAGCTCCGTTTCTATGTACAGGCTCAGAACCTCTGCACCTTTACCGGTTACACCGGACTGGATCCTGAGGTAGGTAACTCAGCAGGTGGTAATGGCTGGGCATCTGGTATTGACCTGGGTCTTTACCCGCCATCTCGTACTTTCTTGGTTGGTGCAAGCATTAAATTCTAAATCGACAATATAGTTATGAAGAAATATATTTTATCAGCATTAGTTGTTTCAGCAGCAACTGTGTTTGTATCCTGTAACGATATGCTGGACACAGATCCGCGCGTTACAGAGTTGACTGCAGCTACATTCCCTGGTAAGCCTGCAGATGTGGAAGCATTGAATGCTGCTACCTATAGTATTATGAATACGCTGGGTGGTGGTGACCAAAGTGGTATCTGTAACAATCCTTTCTACTGGTGGTGTATGATGTCTGACGAATGCTACGGCAGTGGTGGTTTGCAGGACAATGTCAATAAGTCACTGCATCATTTCACGACAGCAAGTTCAAACCAGTATGAGCAGGAATTCATCCTTCTCTATGGTGGTATTTCACGTGCCAACAACCAGATTGAGACTATCGACAACGTAAAATGGACTGACGCTCAGAAGGCTCAGCGCGATCAGTTGCTCGGTGAGGCTTACTTCATGCGTGGCCTCTATTACATGTGGCTCAGCCAATTGTTCGGCGATGTACCTCTGATCACCTCTACCGTGATCACTGACGACATGCAGAATCAGGTAAGCGCTGAGGAAGTTATCTATCCCCAGATTCTGTCTGACTTCGTTTCTGCCAAGAACCTCATGAAGGCTGAGAGAGCCAATGGCTCCGGCCATGCAGACAAGTTCACTGCTGAAGCATTCATTGCACGTGCATGGATGTTCTGGGCAGGCTTCTATAAGAAGCAGGCTGACCTCTCTTCTGGTGATGCTACCATTGAGCTTGTAGAGCAGGAGGGTTGCCCAGCAGGTACAAAACTTGCTAAAGCTGATGTTATAGCTGCACTGAAGGACATCGTTGCCACAGGTGGTTACAAACTCTGTGAGGACTACCGTTCACTCTGGCAGTATTCTAACAGCTATCTTTGGGATGAGGCTCACGATGGTGTAGGCCATGCATACGAGTTCATCGCTGACATGAAGCGTGAGAACTGCTTCGACCAGCCTGGCATGGGTAATGGTAACACTGAGGAGATCTTCCAGATTCAGTTCCTGAACGCCTCTAAGTGGGCTATTAGCGGTACATATAACAATGCACGTATGTACTCTAACTATCTGTCTTGCTTCTGGGGTCTGCGTAACGGTGCTACCAACGACAATGGTAAGCGCGACAAGACTTATCCGTTCAACCAGGGTTGGGGTCAGGGTACTCCTTCATGCAACATCTGGGATGACTGGACAGATGCTGAAAGAACTGGTAACGATGGTAAGGGCTATTCTGACATTCGTAAGCTTGGTACTATGATCGACCTCGATAACGAGCTCGAAGCCTATACCTACGAGAAGGACGACAACGAGGAGTCTGGCTATGCTTGTAAGAAGTATGCTGAAGTCAACCTTGACGCTTGTGCTGCCGATAATGATTCTTGGTGGTCTCAGTGCCCAGGTTATACCAGCAGCTCTCTTGACAACAAGCAGCAGGGTGACCACTTCGAGGACTTCTATCTGATGCGTTATGCTGACGTTCTTCTGATGCTTTCTGAGCTCACTGGTGATGTTCAGTACATGAATCAGGTTCAGAAGCGTGCTGGTGTACCTCTGACCGCTTCATACTCTCTGAAGGCTCTGCAGGATGAGCGTCGTTGGGAGTTTGCATTAGAGGGTCTTCGTTTCAACGACATGCGCCGTTGGTCTGGTATCGACGGTGGCCAGAACTGTTACGCTGCTAAGGCCCTGCAGGCTCAGGACGGTAAGCAGATTACCTGCTATGGTAAGAAGAAGTCTCAGATTTTGAAGCACATGACTTGTTCTTGGTCTAAGCGCTACGCTGACACCAATGGTTTCCTGCCCAAGCCTCAGCGTCAGATTACTCTGATGAGTGGCAAGATGACACAGAACCCAGGATGGGATGACAAGACTCCCGCTGCTGAGTGGACATATAAAGTTCTTTATTAAAATTATAACAAATAAAAGATATGAAAAAGAGTTTAATATTGCTTATTGCCGCAGCTTGCGTATTCACCGCTTGCGATCCTATTCATGAGGATATCAGCAATGCTGGTAGCATTTCTGCTGACGAGCTCAAGGCAAAGACCATTATCTCCGTTGACAAGGCTGCTAGTGGCGCAAATGGTAATGTTATTACCTGTCAGACTTCAGCCGCAGTTAATGCTGTGTGGAATATTGGTGGCAAGGATTTTATTGGTAATTTTGCAACAAAGAAAATGAAGCTCGGTGAGCATAAAGTGGTTCTTACTGCTCTTTGTGCCGATGGTACCGTGCTGAAGGATAGTGCGATTATCAACTGTCAGGAAATCACCAATCCGCTTGAGAAGATTTATATCTTCGGCCCTGCTGCTGATGAAGCATCGGCAGCTGTTCTCGGCCCTGGTGACGCCGCAGCTGGACGTTTCAGTGATGGTGAAGGTAAGTATTTCCCGTTCCTTTCGGATGATGTTTACTTCGGTAAGAAGACTCTTATCTTTGATATCATTAAGGCAGAAGCAGGTCCTCACATTTGGGGTGGTCCTGATGGATGTACTGTTCGTATCATGAGTGGATGGTGGGATGGTCCCTTTGCCGATGGTGTTACACTTTCTGTAGGATTGTGGGAACTCCCAATCACTGATGAAATTGCAAATACTTGCGCTAAGGGTGCTACAGCACACGACTTGGACCTGATGATGACTAGTGGTTCTGTAACTATCAAGTCCGTTTACTATGAGGAATAATCATTCCTTATCGGTATAGTTCAAAAAGAGAGCATATCAAAACGATATGCTCTCTTTATTTGTTCGCACCAAAGAAGTGTTTCCTGTAAAGTATGTTTTTGTCCAAATGTGTGGTAAATGGTATAGATTCGGATGAAAATATGTTGATTTTTGTCCAAATGTGTGGTAAATGGTATAGATTTGGACAAAAACGCTTGCTTTATTCAAATGTTTTTCTTATATTTGCACCCGAATGGAAATATCAAAACATACAGGTATGGATAAACTGATAGGCCGTAAACGCGAATGCGAGGAACTGAAATGGGCTTTAGATTCCAGTCGCTCAGAATTGGTGGTTATGTATGGACGTCGAAGAATTGGCAAAACATTTTTAGTGCGGCGATTCTTCAATGATTCCTATACATTTCATTATGTAGGTGCCCACAAACAAAGCAAGAAAGTGCAACTGCAGAACTTCCGTGAAGCATTGGTGCGTTTCTCAGGTAATAAAGATATTGCAGTATTGGATAGTTGGCATGATGCTTTCCTATGCTTAGAGCAATATCTGGAGCACTGCACTGATAGCCGTAAAGTGTTATTTTTTGATGAAATGCCATGGATGGATACACAAGGGAGTGAGTTTGTGGCAGAACTAGAATATTTCTGGGCCAACTGGGTACAGAATCGCGATGATATCGTTTTTATAGCTTGTGGCAGTGCTACCAGTTGGATGAAAGAAAAATTGGAAGACAATCAAGGTGGGCTACATAATCGTATCACCCATCGCATCTATCTCCGTCCATTCTATCTGAGTGAGTGTAAGGCCTATCTCGAAGATCATGGATTCGAATGGGATGATTACCAGATACTTCAATGCTATATGCTACTTGGCGGTGTACCTTATTATCTTAGTCTACTGCGTCCATACTTAAGCCTCCCGGAGAATATAGATTCCCTGATTTTCCATCGTGGCGGCGATTTGAGCGACGAATTCAACGAACTCTACAGTGCCTTGTTCCGTAAGGCCAATCGGTATATTAACATTGTGCGTTTGTTGGCTACCAAACGCCAAGGGTTTGTGCGTACTGAAATCGAACAGTTAACGGGCTATAGTGGTGGTGGACTGACAAAGATGCTTGATAATCTGGAACGTTGCGACTTTATTGTTTCCTATTCACAATATGGCAACAAGAACAAGCAAACACTTTATCGCCTATGCGATTTCTATACCCTGTTCTATTTTCGATATGTAGAAAATAATCACACGCGCGATGAGCAATACTGGCAGCATCACTTTACTGACCGTGGCGTAGAGTCGTGGGAAGGATTCACTTTCGAGGAAGTCTGTTTGCGACATTTACCTCACATCAAACATGGATTAGGTATATCGGGCATGGCAACAGAGGCTTCGTCATGGCGCTTTATACCCAAGAAAGATGACGTCCGGAAAGGTGCGCAGATTGACTTGGTTATCAACCGTGCTGATAAGATAATCCATTTGGTAGAAATGAAGTTCAGTGCAACGCCATACATAATCACTAAGGACTATGAGCAGAAACTACGTGCCCGCCAAGCACTATTTATGGAAATGACAAATACAATAAGTAGTGCAGTACACACCTTTATAACACCAATGGGCGTAGCACAGGGCTCCCACTCGTCAATCCTTCACAGCCAACTAACAGCGAATGCTCTCTTTGCTATTATATAAAACAAATACCTGTTATGGAAGACGATAAGATTTCTAAGAAAAAGTTTTGGTATTTTTAAATATAGTTGCTACCTTTGCATAGAAAAGTTCAGAAACATATATGAATAAGACAAACAAATTCTCATATTTTATTCTTTATGGAAGCCTGTTGGCTTTCATTTCATTTGCTATATACATATTATATATTAATAAGGAGGTGCTCTATACGGCTCACGACCGTTCTGAATTTCTTTTCGGTGCGCCCTTCTTCCATACGCTGATGTCTAAGCCCTTTGGCTTGATGCAGTATATAGGTGCTTGGCTCACACAGTTTTTCTATGTACCAGCAGTTGGTGCTGGTGTATTAGTGACGATATGGACGCTCATTTTTCTTGTGGGTACCAAAGCATTCCAGTTACAGGGAAGTGCCTCCGCGCTGATGCTCTTGCCTGTAGCTTGCCTGCTCACCTCTGTTGTCGATTTGGGATATTGGATTTATATCTCTACCATCAGAGGTTATTGGTTCTCGCAGTCCGTAGCATATCTCATCATGCTGTTACTCTTGTGGGCAGCACGTTGTACCCCTCGCAAATGGCATATTCTATGGTATCTATTTGCCTTTTGCACCTATCCTGTGCTGGGGTGGTTTGCTTTGCTTTTTATACTATGTCTGATACTTTCTGAAAAACCTTCTTGGCGTGAGCTTGTAGGCATTGTCCTGCTACTCTTTACTGCTGCCATTTGGCATACACAGTTCTATTCGAATATGAAGTTCGACGAAGTGGTATGGGCAGGTTTCCCTCGCATTGAAAATGCACTTGACAAAAGTGAACAACTTTCTATTCCGTTCTGGGTGCTTGCAGCTGTCTCTGCGCTTATTCCGTTGGTTAGCAGTATTCTGGCTCGATTAACGTTTAAGTGGGTCGTGCCTGTATTCTGTGCTGTTGCAGGCATTGGCTTCACCTCGTCACAAATGTTCTACGACCAGAACTACATTGACGAGATGCGTATGGTACGCTATTCTGAAAATGATAACTGGAAGGAGGTGCTTAGCTTGGCAGAAAAGACCGATAAGCCTACAACTACGATGGTTTTTCTCAAGAATGTGGCTCTGGCAAATGAAGGTGGTTTACTCAATCGCTCGTTTAAGAGTGGAAATATCAGTTATCCATTTGATAACCCAGATTCACTCCATGTCAGCTTTCTAAGTATAGTATCCCCATTAATATATTACCACTATGGTATGATGAATGAGTCTATCCGTTTGAACTTCGAGATGGCTATTCAATATGGTTTTTCTCCGTTCTATTTGAAGATGCTTTCACGTTGTGCTTTGGCAACAGGAGATCACAAACTGTTAGAACGCTATATGGCTATATTACATCATTATCCATTTTATGGCAACTGGCAACCAGCGCCAGTCACTGCAAAAGTAAAAGAACTGCAGCATTCTTACCCTGATGAGATTTCCGGTATTGAGAATACTGCAAGTTATATTGTCAATAGTGTCTGCCTATGGTATGAATCCGATAGTAAAGTGGCCTCGGAACAGGCGCTATTCTATTCTCTGCTAAGATGCGATCCTCTTTGTTTTTGGCCATCGCTGCGTAAATACTTGAAATTGCATGAAGGAGAATTATTCCCTGTTCATGCGCAGGAGGCTTATATCTTGTTTATGGATAAGGCTCCAGAAGAAAAGCGCATGATGATTCCCGTTGAAGAGACTGTTTATAATCGCTATAAACAGTTCTTGGAGGTTATGGCAAGGCTTGTAAAGCCAGGAAAGACCATTGGACAGGTTGCTGGGGAAATGCGTGACGAATGGGGAAATACTTATTGGTATTACTACTTCTTCGGAAGACAATATTCTAATATGGTTGACAGAAAAGATAATGAAGTTGCATCATAATATAATAATGAAAAGATATACCTGTATACTGTCTGTTGTTGCAGTCTTGCTACTCTTGTCATCGTGTGTTCGGCATCCAGATGTGCCTTCATCATCAAAAGATACCAAGTGCTTGCCTGCCATTTTTCCTGATTATTGTAATGTTACCGTGCCTTGCAATATCGCTCCTCTCAACTTCATGCTTCCTACTGATGAGTATGAAGCGTGCATAGCTCGTATCATCACATCCGATGGTCAGCAGCAGACATACGGCCACGGTGTAAAGGTCCAGATTCCTGAGGAGGAGTGGCATGCTATGCTCAAAGCTTCAAAGGGAAAGAGCCTCAAGGTTGAAGTATGGGGAGAAAAGAATGGCGAGTGGCTGTCGTTCAATCCCTTTGAGATACATGTAGCCAAAGAGCCCATCGACGAATATCTGTCGTATCGTCTTATCGAACCATCGTATGTAGCGTGGAGCTTTATGGAGATTGCCCAACGCAATCTTACCTCATTTGAGGAAACACAGATTTTCAACAACGAGATTACCTGTAATGAGAAGTCAAAGGGGCAGTGTATCAACTGTCATAGCTACCAAAACTACAAGACGGACAACATGCTCTTCCATGTGCGTCTTTCTAATGGTGGTACCGTTTTGGTGAATGACGGTAAGGTGTCAAAAGTCAACCTAAAGCGCGACTACACAATCTCTTCAGGTGTTTATCCTGCATGGCATCCTACCGCCAAGCTGATTGCCTTTTCGACCAACAAAACACGTCAGGCTTTTCATACAGCACATCCTAACAAAATCGAGGTTTTCGATCTTGCCAGCGACCTGATTCTCTACGATGTGAAAACTGATTCAGTAAGCATCGTTAGCAACGATTCCACGCTATTGGAGGTCTATCCTACTTGGTCGCCTGATGGTAAATATCTCTATTATTGTAAGTCTGTTCCACTACCTGAAGAGTTACGTGGCAAAGATATCACGTCGACCTATCAGAAGATACAATACAACATCTATCGCCGTTCGTTTGACCTTGCTACTCACCATTTCGGTGAAGAGGAACTCGTCTTTGATGCAGCGTCATCCGATAAGAGTGCCACCTTGCCACGTATCAGTCCTGATGGACGCTATCTGCTATTTGCCAAAGGCCAGTATGGCTGTTTCCATATCCGACACTATGATGCCGACATTGTTTGCATGCCACTTGACGAGCAGTCTCCTTCAGAGCTTGACCTTACCAAACTGAACAGTGAAGGCTTCCAAGACAGCTACCCATCATGGTCGAGTAACGGACATTGGATTATGGTTGCCAGTCGCCGTGAGGATGGCAACTACTGCCGTGTCTATTTCTCTTATTTCCATGACGGTAAAGTGGAAAAGGCCTTTATGCTGCCCCAAGAAGACCCCGAACACAACACCTTTCTGCTGAAGAGCTATAACCGTCCCGAGTTCATGGTCGAACCCGTTAAAATCAGCGTGGAAGAGTTCAGTAGGGTATTTGACAAATAAGAAGTTATCGAAGTTATCGAAGTTATGTGGCCGTTGGCCACGAAGTTAAAGAAGTTAAAGAATTGAAGACGTTGAAGCATTTACATCTTTTATGTACACTCCTTTTCGGTGTAGCCGTTCTCCTGTTTTTCGGATTGGTCTATCCGCATCATCTGCATTACCAGGAGCAGTTCCAACTGTTCCTTTTCGACTCTGCCTATGTTTGGGATATCATTAAACTGCCAGGTGGTGTGGCCGACCTGTTGGGGCGCTTCTGCACACAGTTTTTCCTGTATGCATGGGTGGGAGCATTCATCATTGCTCTGCTACTCTCCGCAGTACAGCTCCTGACATTCCGCCTGTTTAATGTTCTCTCTTCGAGAGTGTGGCGTTGCGAACAAAGTTCAATGGTCAATGGTCAATGGTTCTACGGCCTGAGCTTTATACCATCGTTTCTGCTTTGGCTCTTCCTGCTCGACGAGCATGCCCTGCTGGGTGGTGTCTGGGCCGTCCTGCTCACACTGCTCGCCGTTTGGGGACTTCTCCGCATAGTGCAAGGTGGGAGAACCGTCGCCTATGTGCTTCTCACCATCCTCACTCTTTTCGTACTCTATTGGGTGGCTTTTGGTGGTAGTCATTACTATCGCTATCCGACCATATTCCCCACGCTGCTCTATGTGGCATGGGCCTCTGCCGTCATCCTTCCCTTCCTCGTCCGTTTCTGCCAGAATCATTTCTCATTTCTCGTTCCTCGTTCCTCCCTCCTCATTTCTCGTTCCTCCTTCCTCGTTCCTCTTTCCTCGTTTATTGTTGTGTCTGCCATCATGGGCGCAATCGTCTGGAAGAACGCCAACTTCAAGGCTGAGAAGGTGATGGGGTACGACTTCATGGCCTGTCATCAGCAATGGAACCGTATCCTTCAGACCGTCGACAAGGAAAGACCAAACAACCAGATAGGCGTAACGGTACAGAACCTCGCCTTGGCCATGCATGGCCTGCTCGTCGACCATGGTCACGAATATAACCAAAACGGCATCGCAGGCCTTCTGCCCGATGTGCAGAGCGATGCTACCAGTCCGATGCCTACCGCCGAGGCCTTCTATCAGTTAGGTATGGTTTATGTCGCCCAGCGCACCGTTTTCGAGGCTCAGGAGGCCATTCTCGACTTCCAGAAGAGTGCCCGCTGCTACAAGCGTCTGGCACAGACCAACCTCATCATCGGCAGCTACGAGGTGGCGCGCAAATATCTCACGGCGCTGCAGAAGACCCTCTTTTATCGCGACTGGGCCAATGAGACACTGCCGCTCTTGGGCAATGAAGAGGCCATTGCCAAGCATCCCGAATACGGACGTCTGCGGAAGTGTGCCTACGGTGAGGACTTTTACTTCAGCGACCACACGACGCCTGAGATGTTGGAAAGCCTCTACTACAGCAATCCGGACAATCATCTGGCCCTCCAGTATCTGATAGCCTACTATATGTTGACGGGCGATCGTGAAGGCTATGCCAAACTGATGGAAGAGGTAAGAGGTAAGAAGGATGATGTATGATGTATGAAGTATGATGTATGATGTAAGATGTATGATGTAAGATGAAAGAGATGATATATATAATAAGGTGTTTGGTGTTGGCTGTTGGCTGTTGGCTGTTGGCAGCTTGCACGGAGACTGTCAGCGATGCCAGGCAGGAGGCTGATATGCCTCAGATATATCCCGACTACATCGGTGTCACCATACCCGTGAATATTGCTCCCCTCAACTTCAGCATGTCAGATGAGAAGGCATTGCGTATCGATGCCGTCATCACCGACAGTCACGGAAACACCCTGCACAGCCAGGGCGACGATGCCGTCGACTTCGACATTGACGACTGGCACACCCTGCTTGCCGGGAATCGTGGCGACTCGCTCACCGTCACCGTTTCAGCCAAGTATGACGATGGTTGGCACACCTGGCGTCCCTTCTCCATCTACGTGAGTCCTGACAGCATCGACTACGGTCTCTGCTATCGTCTCATCGAGCCAGGCTACGAGGTGTGGAGCAAGATGGGTATTTACGAACGTGATCTGTCCTCGTTCGATGAACGCCCACTGATTGAGAATACGCAGTTTGAGGGTTGCGTCAATTGCCATAGCTTCAATCGTGGCAATCCTGCCGATATGAGCCTTCACATCCGTGGACCACACGGTGCCACCCTGCTGCGTCAGAGCCCCACCCCGTCCCTCCCAGATAGGGAGGGAGAACTGATCGCCTACAATACCAAGACGGACCAGACACTCGGCTTCTGCGTCTATCCCTACTGGCATCCGTCAGGCCGTTATATCGCTTATTCCACCAACGCCACGAGCCAGCTGTTCCATAGTGCCAACCGCAACCGTATCGAGGTCTTTGACACCGCTTCCGACCTACAGGTCTACGACGTCGAGAAAAACGAGCTGTTGCTGTCGCCCCTGGTCAAGCAGGACTCCATCTACGAGACTTTCCCTGTATTCTCGGCAGACGGCCGTTCCATCTATTTCTGTGCAGCTTTAGGACTCCCCCTCCAGTCGGAGGGGGCGGGGGAAGGCTTGGACTCCATCCGTTATAACCTCTGCCGCATCGATTTCGACCCAGCTACAGGCCAGTTTGGCGACCATATAGAAACCATCATCGATGCTGCGTCACACGCTCTCCCCTCCTTGGAAGGGGTCAGGGGAGGCTCTTCCATCTCCTTCCCTCGTCCATCCTACGACGGACGTTTCCTGTGCTACACGCTTTCCGACTACGGGCAGTTCAGCATCTGGCACCACGAGGCCGACCTCTGGTTGCTCGACCTTGCTACAGGCGAGAGCCGTCCCATGACAGAGGCCAACTCCGACGATACGGAGTCGTTCCACAACTGGAGCACCAACTCACGCTGGCTCGTGTTCAGCTCACGCCGCGACGACGGACTCTTCACACGACCCTATTTCTGTCACGTCGATGCCAAGGGCACTGTCAGCAAGGCATTCATGCTGCCCCAGAGAAACCCTCGCCGTTTCTATCGCGACCGTTTCTTTTCTTTCAACGTGCCCGAGTTCACCATCGGCCCCACTCATTTTGATGGTCAGAAAGCCAGTCGCATCATCAACGATGCCTATCGCAAGGACTTTGGTGTGCGAAAAATGGAATAAGAACAATTGCAGCGGCACCTCAGAAAAACACAAATTAATTTGGTTTTTCGTTCGGTTTGCACTACCTTTGTACCTCGTATGATTGTATGTATTGCAGAGAAACCCAGTGTAGCGCGTGACATAGCCCGCATTATCGGCGCCACCTCAAGCCATGAAGGCTATATGGAGGGCAACGGTTTTCAGGTGACATGGACCTTCGGACATCTGTGTACGCTGAAAGAGCCCCACGACTATACGCCGATGTGGAAGGCGTGGAGTCTGACATCGTTGCCCATGATTCCTGAGCGCTTTGGCATCAAACTCATCGACCAGGACCATATCACCAAACAGTTTGCCATCATCGAACAGCTGATGCAGCAGGCCGAACGCATCGTCAACTGCGGTGACGCCGGACAAGAGGGTGAACTCATCCAGCGCTGGGTGATGCAGAAGGCGGGAGCCAAGTGTCCCGTCAGTCGTCTGTGGATCTCATCGATGACCGACGAAGCCATCCGCGAGGGTTTCCAAAATCTGAAAGACCAACAGGACTACCAGCCACTCTACATGGCAGGACTGAGCCGTGCCATTGGCGACTGGCTCTTGGGCATGAATGCCACGCGACTCTACACGCTGAAGTACGGCCAGAACCGGCAGGTGCTCTCCATCGGTCGTGTGCAGACCCCTACCCTCGCCCTCATCGTCAACCGTCAGAAGGAAATCGACAACTTCAAGCCCGAGCCCTACTGGGTGCTCGCCACCGTCTATCGTGACACCACGTTTACGGCTGTCATTAAAGAAGATGATGACGAAGAAAAAGAAAATGAGACAGAAGAAGGAAAAGAGAAAAAGGGACAATCAAAAAGAGGTTTTACAGACAAAGACGAAGCAGAAAAAGCTTTAGCATGCATAGCAGGAAAGCCTTTTACAATAACAAACATTCAAAAAAAGAACGGGAAAGAGGCTCCTCCTTCCTTATATGACCTAACGTCACTGCAAGTTGACTGCAATAAGAAATATGGTTACTCTGCAGAAATGACGCTTAACCTTATTCAAAGTCTATACGAAAAAAAATACACGACATACCCTCGTGTTGATACAACATTTCTTTCCGATGACATTTATCCTAAATGTCCGCAAACAATGAATGGGTTATTTCAAGTTAAGTTCGGTGGAATTGCTCCATATGCAGAGTTAATTAAGCCTTTAGGAGGTAAGCCCTTACCAAAATCAAAGAAAGTCTTCGACTCCTCGAAGGTCACCGACCACCACGCCATTATCCCTACAGGCGTCATTCCTCAAGGACTTAGTGACGCAGAAAGAAATGTCTTCGATCTCATTGCACGTCGTTTTATTGCGGTATTCTATCCTGACTGCAAATTTGCTCAGACTATTGTTCTTGGACTTGTTGATGACATTGAATTCAAAGTTACAGGAAAAACCATCATAGAGCCTGGATGGCATCTTGTATATCCTAAAGAGCCAAAAAGCACAGAAAACGAAAACAAGAAGAAAGAAGAAGATAAGATTCTCCCCGCTTTTGTAAAAGGAGAAAGCGGAGAACACACACCAGCCCTGACAGAAAAATGGACAGTTGCTCCTAAACCCTATACTGAGGCCACCCTGCTCAGAGCAATGGAAACGGCGGGGAGATTTGTTGACAATGAAGAACTGCGCTTTGCAATGAAGGAAAATGGAATAGGGCGTCCTTCTACGCGAGCTGCAATTATTGAAACATTATTCAAACGTCATTATATCAGGCGCATTCGTACCAGTATAGCCCCGACACCAACAGGTACAGAACTCATAGATCTCATTCATGAAGACCTCTTGAAAAGTGCGGAACTCACGGGTATCTGGGAAAAGAAGCTGCGCGACATCGAAGCCAGGAAATACGATCCACAGCAGTTCATCAACGAACTGAAACAACAGGTCTCCGATATTGTTCGCGATGTCATGCAAGACCCCACCAATCGCCGCATCACTGTCATGCCTGCCGAGGAAGACAAGAAAAAAAGCAAGAAGTAGTTCCTTATCGTTCTTGTTATTGATTTGACATATTGCTTACTTTTGCAGTCGAAACAATCGGTCGTCCTCACGACCCCATCAAGAAGTATTAAAAGATTTTTATGGAAAAGTTTTTGGCGTTTAGAAAAAAATCGTATCTTTGCAGCGTGATTCACTTTGCTCGAGGTGATTTTGACCTTGCAAGCTTTGTTTTTTTGAGTACCTTTGAGGCAAATTATTAACAACAATTACTAAAGACGGTTATGAAAAAGAACTTATTTCTATTTGCATTGGGCCTGTTGACATTCATGCCGGCCCAGGCACAACAGTGGGGCAACCGGAAAACTCCATCGACTTCTGATGCTATCAATCGTAATATAGAATCGGCTAAGCGTAAGATGCAGACGGAGATCCATGCCCAGGAGAAGGTACAGTTCGAGCAGAGCTTCAAGGATGCTATGGAGAGTGCTAAAGGCTACGAGGAGGGTGAATGCTGGGAGGATGCCCTCAACAAATATGAGGAGGCTGCCAAGTTGAACTGCAAGTACGATTATTCCGACCAGCGTCAGATTACCCGTAAGATCAACGACCTTTACGTGAAGGCAGGTCGCACGGAAGACGGCCCGAGCATTCTGAACAATGCCAAGACCATCCTGCCCGACGATTCACAATACAGATATGTTCGCGAGAACCCAGTGTACGTGAACAAGAAGGAAACGACAACCAGGATTGTGCGTGTGGCTTGTTCTGACAAGGAGACACGTCTGGAATTTGAGATTGAGGCTGCATTTGCCAACTACTGGGCTTCCGTGAGTGACAAAAGCTTTATCATGGGCAATAAGGGAGATAAATTGACTTTGGAGGCTACCGAGAATATCTCAACAGCTCCAGCGAGAACCTATATTCCCTGGACTTACCAGAAGCTTCGTTTCGTCCTGATTTTCCCTGCACTGCCCGAAGAAACTGATGAGTTCCATTTTATCGAGCCAGCAACCACGTGGCAATTCAGGAACATCAAGTGTAAGTAAAGCAAGATGTGTGGTATTGCTGATGGGTTAAGGTGGGGTTAACCCTGGGTTAGGGTGTCGGCCTATACCTTAACCCGCATCAAAGTCCGATGTACAGAGGGATTGAGAGGGGGCGGGTTAGGGTGTTAGGGTGTTTTGGGTGATGGGTGATGGGTGATGAACGAGTGTTTTGTAGCGATGCCTTCTATGGGTTGTCCGGATAATGCTTTGCTGTCGCTCCGATGGCACTTTCGAGCCGCTCCGATGGCACTTTACCCCCCATAACAGGCTCTCGCGACCCTCGAAAGTGCCATCCCTTGCTCCCGAAGAAGGCTTCAAGTGGGGTGATAAAGAAGCTATAGGCGACTCCTGCTATTTTGAGAAAATTGAAGGACGTGTAGGACGCCCTGCGACACACGGAAGCGGATGTCCCATCCCATAAACGGCATGCCATACTCACGCTCATCATCATGATAATGTGGACGAGGATCTAATGACAGCGTCTCGCGCAGTGCCTGTAAGTCGGGCTCTGACAGACACTGGCTTAACTCATACGGGATGTCAACCTGCAAGCGCTGCCAGCTGTGCTGTTCCGTAAAACCGCCACGAGCCTCACTGTGGCTGTCGACATAAGGCAGATAGGGTTTGATGTCGTAAATCGGTGTCCCGTCCATCAGGTCGGCTCCCAGCACCTCGATGGCAGGTTTGCTGAAGTCGATGGAAGCGATACGCACCGACGACAGTCCCAGGTTGTTCGGGCGGAAGGGTGACCGTGTTGCCCACACCCCCATGCGCTCGTTGCCTCCCAGCAGTGGCGGACGTACGGTGGCATGTTTCTCGGCATCGACATGTTCTGAGAATCCCCATATCAGCCACAGATAGTCGTAATCGTCCAGTCCACGCAGTGCTTCTGCCTGTCGGTAGGAGTCCGTGAACACGATGGTGCCACGTAACTCGTTGACAATGCCGCTCTGCCTGGGGATGCCGAATTTCGACGTGAACGGTGACTTGAAATATGCTATCGGTTCTATCATCATGGCTTACTCCTCCCAACGGATCAGGATATGTTCGTAGCCCAATGTCTTCATCATGTTTCGGAACTGTTCTTCACCATTCTGCCGGGCCTGCTGCAGGTTCTCGGGAGTCAGACAATGGTTCAGCATCTTCTGGTAGGCTTGATGGTAGAGTTTCTCACGGTCTTCGTGCGACCAGCTGCCACTTTCGAAGAAACTCTTGGTGCGTGCCTCGTCGATGAAGTCACGGTCCAGCAGTCCGATCTTAGGCAGCGTCACCTCAATGCTGTCGCCTGAGGGTGCTATCCAGCCGGGCTTTACCTGATGCATGTTGATGCCCAGGCGTAGAGTGCCGTAATAGATGCGTGCCAGATGGTCGTCTTTGAGGAGCCGTTTCCTGACAGTATCTACCAGTTCTTCGTTGGCGATGGCCAGAAACTCCCATTCGCCAATGGCCTTGATGCTGGTCACTTGTTCGGGAGTGAGGTCGATATGCTGGTCGGTGACAATGCTGACCTCAGTCTGTTTGACAGCATGAAGCAGCCAGACGACGACGCCCACGGCGAGGAGGACCACCAAAAAGTAAATGATAATGGAGGTAAAGGAAAGGAGAAATGGGTTGCGTTTCATAGTGCTTATTGTTTATTGCTTACGGCTTACAGCTTCCAGATTAGAGTTGATGAGTTGCATGATGTCCAGATTCTTACGGAAGGCAATGGTGATATTCTCTTCCTTATAGCCCATCTCCATCAGCATGGGAACCAGTACACGGGCGGCATTCTGCTGAGCCATCTGTACGATACCTAAGTCTGGAACGCTGTTCAGGATGGCCTTGCGCCCTTGCTGTTCGTAATTGGTCAGTTCCTGGTCACTGAAATGCGAACGCGTCAGCCCCACATATTCACGAACTTCTTTCTGGTTGATCTTTGAACTGGTCATCACCACTTTGGGGTCAGGGAGCAGGATGGTGATGCGCTCACCATTGCGCTCGATGTTGTCTTCCGAGAAATCAGAGAAGTCGATGTAGCCCTTCAATGTAGCATCCATGGGGATAGCAATCTTGCGCTCGCCCAATGGCAATGGGATATCGATATCCTTGGTGAGCAGACTACCCTTCAAACGCAGCACGTCATGGTGAGTAACAATCTTATGGATATGATACTCGGTTGTGTACAGCTTGGAACATTTCTGTACCTGTACCACCAGATTAGGGACAGAGTCGTTAACGGCAGGATCCTCCACCGGACTCTCTTTGCTTTCGCACGAACAGCAGAGCAACGCGCTGATGGCGCAAATGAGAAATGGGCTACGCATTCTTACTTTATTCTTATTTTGTTCTAAACTGTTGGCAAAGATAGCTAAAAAAACTCAAAAAGCAAGTAATTATCTAAAATATTTGAAATTAGACTAAACATTTTCGTAACTTTGCAGTCATAAAATTGATTAGGTTAACAATTGTGTTTTAGAGGGCAAGCGTGCCAATAATCTATAATTGGTAGCATGCTATTGAATAAAAAGATAATCAGGACAACAAAATATCCCGCCGAGAATGGCGGGATATTCTTTTTTTTCTCGTTTTTCTTTTGCATTTCTCTCGACTTTTCGTACCTTTGCAAAGGAAATAATAAAAACCATTATGAGAAAACTGTTGTTTGCAGCTGGTATGACGGCCTTGGCGCTGGTGCTGGCAGCATGTTCTGAAAAGAAAAAGAGTGACGATATCATTACACAGCGCGTGGTAGAAGTCAAGCCGTCTGCACCTATAAAAATGCAGGAGTATAATGACAGCCGTGATGTGGAATGGATAGGCAAGACCTATCATATCACTGTTCATCGTCAGCCAAGCGACTCGCTGCCTATGGTGGAGGACGAGACGGGTCAGAAGTTTGTCGACAACGTGTTTAAAGTGACGGTATCGCGCAGCGACGGTTCGGTATTCTTCAACCGCACGTTTACGAAACCGTTCTTTGCGCAGTATGTCAACGAAGATTTCCGTAAGACGGGAATCCTGGAAGGCATTGTGTTTGACAAGGCTGATGGCGACTGGTTGGTGTTTGGCGCCAGTGTGGGCCATCCTCAGACAGATGAATACATGCCATTGGTGATGCGCTTGTCGCGTATGGGTAACTTGGAAGTCAAGTTGGATTCGCAGATGGATACCAACTCGAACGAGGAAGGAGACGAAAGAGACGAGGAATGAGGAAAGAGGAACGAGGAAGGAGGAATGTTTTTGTGGCTGGAGTAATCTCGTCCCTCATTCCTCGTTACTCATTCCTCGAATAAATCCATGCCACGCATTGCTGAGTGCCGTCATTGTGGGGAATATCAGGTTGGCTCCTTTGTCAGCTAATTGTTTGTCGGGCAGAGGTCCCGTATTGACAGCAATGGTCATGCAACGTGCAGCTACAGCGGCCTGCACACCTAAAGGCGCGTTTTCCACCACAATGGTTTCCCAAGGCTCCACGCCACATTTCTTCATACCCATCAGATAAGGCTCCGGGTTGGGTTTTCCGTGCTTTACGTCGAAAGCCGTCACTATGAGTTCTTCACTGAGCAGTCCCTCAAAGTCTATCAGCAGCTTGTCGAGCAGGGCATGCTGTGCACTGCCTGTCACCACGCATATCTTCAGTCCATCAGCCTTGATTTGCTGCATCAACGTCTTGATGCCTGGCATGATGTTGGCAGGCGTCAGCAGGCAGTGCTGTGCAAAGAGCTTGGCCTTGTGGGCATACATCTCCTGAGCCTCGTCATCCGACAGCTCCCTGTTCCACTGTTGGCGGGCCAGCGTCTTGATGGTCTCTACGCCACGCATACCCTCATAGATGTAGGCTCCCTCGTAAGGCATGTCAAGCCCGAAATCCTTCATGGCGTCGTGCCAACTGACGGAATGGTTCGACATCGAGTCGTAGATGACGCCGTCCATATCGAAAAGCACGGCCTTGGGGCAAAACGCCCCAAAGCCGTGTTTCTCCTTGAAATGAGAAATGAGTAATGAGTAATGAGAAATGAGCTGCGCAACATCATGCACCGCTGTCATTTCTAATTTTTCATTTTCATTCCTCATTTATCACTTCTCATTTCTCATTTAAGAGGCGATTTTTAATCGCCTTACTGTCCTCCTCGTAGCCAGGCTTGTCAAGCAAGGCGAACATATTCTTCTTGTAGGCCTCTACACCAGGTTGGTTGAACGGGTTGACACCCAGCACGTTACCACTGATGCCACAGCCAATCTCAAAGAAGTAGATGAGCTGACCGATGTAGTACTCGTTGAGTTTGGGAACGCTGATGCGAATGTTGGGCACACCACCATCGACATGGGCCAGACGGGTACCCAGCTCAGCCATCTTGTTCACCTCATCAACGCGCTTGCCAGCCAGGAAGTTCAGTCCGTCAAGATTCTCCTCGTCGCTGGGGAACAGCAGCTTCTTCTCAGGTTCCTCAATGGAGATGACTGTCTCGAAGATAGTGCGCTCACCGTCCTGAATCCATTGACCCATCGAGTGCAGGTCGGTGGTGAAGTCGACGCTTGCAGGGAAGATACCCTTCTTGTCCTTACCCTCAGACTCACCATACAGCTGCTTCCACCACTCGCTGACAAAATGCAGCTTGGGCTGGTAGTTCACCATGATCTCAATCTTCTTGCCCTTGCCATAGAGTGCGTTACGAACAGCAGCGTACTGTGCAGCAGGGTTGTCCTCGAACGGAACGTTCTCGGCACACTGCTTCTCCATATCCTGAGCACCAGCAACAAGTTGCTTGATATCAAAACCGGCACAGGCAATAGGCAGCAAACCTACTGGTGTGAGGACAGAGAAACGGCCACCCACGTTGTCGGGAATGATAAAGCTCTTGTAACCCTCCTTGTCAGCACAGATACGTGCAGCGCCACGCTTTGCATCTGTCACGGCAACGATAACCTTCTTGGCCTCGTCCTTGCCACGCTGGGCCTCACACTGCTTCTTTAGCAGACGGAAGGTGAGAGCAGTTTCCGTGGTTGTTCCTGACTTCGAGATATTGATGACGCCAAACTTCTTGCCCTTCAGATATTCAGTCAGTTCAAACAGATAATCCTCACCGATGTTGTTTCCTGCATAAAGAATCACGGGGTTCTTTCCATCCTGGATGAGCCAGCCGAACGAGTTGCTCAAGGCTTCGATGACGGCACGAGCTCCCAGATAAGAGCCACCGATACCAGCAACGACGACTACCTCGCAGTTCTGGCGCAGCGTATCAGCACAGGCCTGAATCTCGTCGAGGAATGCGGGTGTGATGCTGCTGGGCAGATGCAACCATCCAAGGAAGTCATTACCAGGGCAAGTACCCTCTTCCAGTGCCTTCTGTGCCTCTTTTACCTTTGGCTCGAAAGCCTTCACGGCGCCTGCCTCCAGGAAACAAGCAGCCTTTGTGATGTCAAGTTTGATGTTACTCATAGTTTTGTCTTTTATTAATAGTTGTATTCAGATTTGTGATTGCAAAAATACAAATAATGTGCAAACTATTCGTGGTATCATGGGTTAAATAACATTAATTTGGAAGAAAAACCTTTTTGCTTTTTACTTTTTTACCTCTTTACTTTTTTACCTTCTTACTTTTTTTATTACCTTTGCGGCCAAATAGAACGCTTTTTAACGTAAATATGAATAGACTGATATTCTTTTTTCTCTTGACAGCACTGCTGTTCGTGACGCCTGCAGCACAGGCTCAGCAGACTCCAGTCAAGGATTCAACAGAATTGGTAAAGAACGACACAGCGACAGCGCCAGCAATGTCGGCAGACTCAGCAATGGCAGCCATCGACGCTGAGTTAGGCGGCATGGAGGAAACAGGTGCTGAAGAGGACGGAGGGCTCCACAAACAGCTGAAGCGGAAGTTCATTGAGGGTTCCGCAACCTTTATGTCGCTGGTAGCCCTGGCCTTGGTGCTGGGTCTGGCCTTCTGCATTGAGCGCATCATCTATCTGACGCTTTCGGAAATCAATTGCCGTAAATTCATGCATGACGTAGACACCCGCCTGGAACAGAACGATATAGAAGGCGCCAAGGAGCTATGTCGTGACACCCGTGGACCTGTGGCCAGCATCTGTTATCAGGGACTGTTGCACATCAAGGAACCACTGGAGCAGATAGACCGTCAGCTGACCAACTATGGTATGGTACAAATTTCGAAGATGGAGAAAGGCTGTACGTGGATTCGCCTGTTTATTGCTGTTGCGCCATCGCTGGGATTCTTGGGAACAGTGATTGGTATGGTGATGGCCTTCGACCGCATCCAGACGGCAGGCGACATCAGTCCGACCATTGTGGCTGAGGGTATGAAGGTGGCACTGATTACCACCATCTTCGG
>JAEEGI010004002.1_pt1 | contig 34769 bp, 26 predicted proteins | sample 8958751 | NCBI WGS metagenome assembly JAEEGI01 (sample SAMN16246545, study PRJNA631951) | gut metagenome | biome: gut microbiome; feature: rumen; material: KS-attached | host: Bos | place: Iran: Karaj | collected 2018-10
GATTGCCTTTTACAGCTGGCTGCGGGAGCCGGATTTCTGCGAGGACTACGCGGCGCGATGGGAGAGGGATCTGGCGGTCTCGAAGAACGCGAAGCCGGAGCGCTTCGAGCTGGCGAGCTTCTGGCGCATCGTTCGGGACGAGAAGTATATCCCGTTTCTGCGGTCGGTGGGCGTGAAGAAGGTGCAGCTGACCTTCTTCGGCTTAAAAGAGACGCAGGACCGTTACGTGGGGCGGCAGGGCGCGTATGAAGAAGTGCTGGAGGCGACGGAGCGCCTGATCCGGGGCGGCATCACGCCGCGCTGGCAGTGCTTCCTCAATGAAGAGAACCGGGAGGAGATCGTACAGGTCCTTCAGATGTATGAAGAGATCCGCCGGACAAAATGCCCGGACATGGAGTTCTTCGTTCACGAGGGCAGCTGCGATGGGGAAAACCGGAAGCTCTACCCGATCCGCATCCGGAAGGGGCATATCCCGGAAGAACTGGCGCCGTACTATCTGGATTACGGGAAGCTGCTGACGGAGAAGGAGTGCTGTGAACGGCTGCAAAACGATTTCTCGCATCCCGCCTTTCCGATCGGAAAGGAGATCACGCTCAACGTTTCCAACACCTACGACGTGTACTACAATTACACGAACATGACGCCGCCGTGGTTGATCGGGAACCTGAAAGAAGCGGAGCCGGCCGAGCTGGTGCGCCGGATCGTGAGCGGGGACACGCCCGCCCTGCGGAAGCTGGAACGCGTCACCTGGGCCGGGCTGGTGCAGTTATACGGGGATTTTTCTTCCGAACGCGTTTTCAGCCCGGACGATTATAAAATGTTCCTGGTGAACAACCGGCTGGAAAGATGCTGAATCAATAAAGAACTATACCTGACGCCGCCGGCTTCTGATGAGGCCGGCGGTATTTTTGTGCCCGGATCGGCGGAAGCAGTTGACGGAACCGCGCGGATGTGAGAAAATAAAAACGTAAAACGTGAACGGGATCGGGCCCGGGATGATCCGGCCCGCAAGAGGAGAAAAATGGAACGGCAGCAGGAAAAGGAATTTGAACGGCGGCTGGCAAAGCACCGCGATGAACTGAAATGGCTGTATCTGGAACTGTACCACGGGGATACGCAGGCTTACGAATATTTTGAAGGCATGCTGCGGCGCGCCTATGAAGAACGAAGCGAAGACCTCCGGCAGCTGGACCGCGCGCGGGAACAGGATGCGGACTGGTTCAAGGGCCATGACCTGGTCGGAATGCTCCTGTATGTAAAAGCCTTTGCCAGGACTTTACAGGGCGTGCGGAAAAAGCTGGATTATCTGGAAGACTGCGGAGTGAATTATCTGCATCTGATGCCTCTTCTGGAGAGCCCGGAAGGCCGCAGCGACGGCGGCTACGCGGTCTCGGATTTCCGGAAGGTAGAACCCGCGCTGGGAACGATGGAAGACCTTTCCGCGCTGGCGGCCGACTGTCACGGCCGCGGCATGTCCCTCTGCCTGGATTTCGTGATGAACCATACCAGCGAGGACCACGAGTGGGCCCGCCGCGCCCGGGCCGGGGAAAAGGAATACCAGGACCGCTATTTCTTCTACGACGGCTGGGAGATCGCGCGCCGCTTCGAGGAGACGGTCCCGCAGGTCTTTCCGACGACGGCGCCGGGCAATTTCAGCTGGTGCGAAGAGGCGGGAAAGGTCGTCATGACCACCTTCTATCCCTATCAGTGGGATCTGAACTACGCCAATCCCGTGGTCTTCAACGACATGACCGACAACATGCTGTATCTCTGCAATCAGGGGGTGGATATCGTCCGCCTGGACGCGGTCCCGTATATCTGGAAGGAACTGGGGACGAACTGCCGCAACCTGCCGAAGGTCCACACGCTGGTCCGGCTGATGCGCATGGCCTGCGAGATCGTCTGCCCGGGAACCCTGCTGTTGGGCGAGGTCGTAATGGAGCCTTCCCGCGTGGTGCCGTACTTCGGGACCGTGGAGAAGCCCGAATGCCATCTGCTCTACAACGTGACCACTATGGCGACCATCTGGCATACGGTCGCAACGAAGGACGTCGCCCTGCTGCGGCATCAGCTCGGCCAGGTCTTTGCCCTGCCAGGCGAATATACCTTCCTCAACTATCTGCGCTGCCACGACGATATCGGCTGGGGCCTCGACTACGATTTCCTGGAGAATTTCGGGCAGAAGCAGGTCCCGCACAAGAAATATCTGAACGATTACCTGACGGGCCGCTGGTACGGCAGTCCGTCCCGCGGCGAACTCTATAACGACGATCCGGTCCTCGGGGACGCCCGCCTCTGCGGCACCACCGCCTCGCTCTGCGGCGTGGAAACGGCGCGCCGGGAGCGCGATCGGGACATGCTGGCCTGGGCGCTGCGTCTGGACGAGATGCTGCACGCCCTGATCTTCACCCTGAGCGGGATCCCGGTCCTGTACAGCGGCGACGAGATCCTGCAGGAAAACGATTACGGCTATCACGAGGATCCGCTGAAAGCGGCGGACAGCCGCTTCCTGCACCGCGGCGATATGGACTGGGAGAACGCCGCGAAGCGAAAGGATCCGGCGGCCCCGGAGGGCGATTTCTTCGCCCGCCTGAAGCGGCTGGAAGCGCTGCGGCGCGCACACCGCGTCTTCGACGGACAAGCGGACGTCTGGACCCTCAGCACCGGCCGCGCGGGCGTGCTCGGCATCGGCCGCTATAAGGACGGGGAAAAGCTGGCGGCGCTGTTCAACTTTACGGCGGAGGAGCAGACGGTTCTGCTGGCGGAAGAGGGAGACTTTACGGATCTGATCCGCGGACAGCGGCAGGATAAGACGGCCGTCACGCTGCCGGCGGGCGGTTTCCGCTGGCTGCTCTGCGACTTTGAAAAGGAGAAATAAACCTATGAAGCGGAAGCTGATCTTTCTGGATATCGACGGGACCCTGACGGTCCCCGGCAGCAATGTGCCGCCGGAAAGCGCCGTGGAAGCGGTGCGGAAGGCCCGGGCCTGCGGCCATAAGGTCTTTCTGTGCTCCGGCCGGAATCCGGGCATGCTGGCGCCGGTCCTGGTCTACGGCTTCGACGGCTACGTGGGAAGCGGCGGCGGCTACGTGGTCTGCGGAGATCAGGTGCTGTTCGACTGCCCCATGTCGGAAGAGCAGCGGGTGAGCGCCATGAAGTTCCTCGCAGAAGGCGGCGTCTTCCGCACCATCGAGGCGCGGGACGCGGCCTACGGAGACCGGGGCATGGCGGAATTCCTGAATAAGACCAGCGGCGGCAACAGCGAGCTGGTCCGCTGGCGGAAAGCGCTGGAGGAGGATCTGAACATCCGGCCGATGGAGGAATACGACGGACGGCCGCTGTACAAGATCGTCTTCATGTGCGAACGGAAAGAGCAGCTGGATGCGGCCAGAGCCCTGCTGGAAAAGGACTTCGAATTCCTGGTCCAGGATCTGGCCGCCGCCAACTGCCTGAACGGAGAGATGATCAACCGGAAGTTCGACAAGGGCAGCGGCGTGCGGCAGATTGCGGAAGCGCTCGGCGCCGATCTTTCGGATACCATCGGCTTCGGGGACAGCATGAACGATCTGGAGATGATCCGGACCGTGGGGACCTCCGTCTGCATGGGGAACGGAAGCCCGGCCCTAAAGGAGATCTGCGGCCTGGTCTGCCCCGCGGTGGAGGAGGACGGCCTGGCGAAGATGTTCCGCCAGCTGGGACTGGACCGGTAAAACGCATTTCCGCCTGCGCCAATAAACAGAAAATAAAAAAATGATGAAAGAAAAATACCCGCCGGGTATTTTTCTATTTACAAGCAAAAGAAAATCCGATAAAATAACAGTATCTGTTTGATTTCGGATAACAAAATAAAAGGAGAGTATCACTATGGCCCTCGATTACCGCAAATGCGCGGAAGAGATCTTTTCTCACCTCGGCGGCAGAGAAAACATCATCAGCGCAGCTCACTGCGCCACCCGTCTGCGGCTTGTCATCGCGGATAATTCCAAACTTGACAAAGAAGCGCTGGAGAACGTGGAAGGCGTCAAAGGAATGTTCGATTCCAACGGCCAGCTGCAGCTGATCATCGGAACCGGTACCGTCAACAAAGTCTACGATGAATTCCTGGCCGTGACCGGAATGACGGCGGCCACGAAGGATGACGTCAAAGCGGCAGCCGCTTCCAAGATGCCGCTCTGGAAGAAGATCCTCAAGACCCCCGGCGACGTTTTCGTCCCGATCCTGCCGGCTATCGTGGCCTCCGGCTTGATGATGGGTATCGTGGAAGCAATCCCCAAGTTCATCCCGTCCTTCGGCAAGAGCGACTGGTTCTCCTTCCTGGACCTGGTCGCCAATACGGCCTTTGCCCTGCTGCCGGTTCTGGTAGCCATTTCGGCGGCCCGCGTCTTCGGCGGCAACATTTTCCTGGGCGCCGTCATCGGCATCATGATGGTCCATCCGGCCCTCCTGAATGCCTGGAACGCCGGCTCTGCGGAGGCCATCAATAAATTCTTCGAGATCGATACCGGCGTGATACCGACCTGGAAACTGTTTTTCTTCAACGTGCAGAAGGTCGGCTATCAGGGCCACGTCATTCCGGTCATCCTGGCGGTGCTTCTGATGTGCACCATTGAAAAATGGCTGCATAAGCACGTTCCGGAGATGATCGACCTCTTCGTGACCCCGCTGGTGACCGTCGTGACCACGGCCTTCATCACCTTCACGATCATCGGCCCGGTCTTCGCGGTCTTTGAGAACTGGGTGCTGGCCGGCGCGCAGTGGCTGATCTCGGTCGGATACGGCATCGGCGCGGCCATCATGGGCGCGATCTACCCGCTGACCGTCGTCATGGGCCTGCACCATATGTACAACGTCATTGAGGCCGGCATGATCTCCTCAACCGGCGTCAACACCTGGATGCCCATCGCCTCCGCCGCGAACTTCGCACAGTTCGGCGCCTGCCTTGCGGTCGCGATCAAATGCCGCAACCAGAAGACCAAATCGGTCGCGCTGCCCGCTTCCCTGTCCGCTTCGCTCGGCATTACCGAGCCGGCGATCTTCGGTATCAACTTCCGCTTTATGAAGCCCTTTATCGCCGGCATGATCGGCGGCGCCTGCGGCTCGCTGTTCGCCTCCTGGATGACGGCGACCAACGCGGCCGGCCAGACCGTGAAGTTCGGCGCCACCACCTACGGCGTAACCGGTATCCCCGGCATTCCAGCCATCAACAACATCCCGATGTATATCGTCGAGCTGCTGATCGCGTCCGGCGTGGCCTTTGCCATCGCCTGGTTCATCTGGAAGGAAGAGGAACCGAAGAAAGCCCCGATCCCGGATCTGTCCAAGGTCGAAGCGGCCGAAGAACCGGCCCCTTCCGTGGTCCGCTGCGCGGCCGGCGAGATGCTCCAGCCCTGCAAGGGCAAGGTCATTGCCCGCGAGGATATCCCGGATGAGACTTTTGCGGCCGGCATCCTGGGCGAAGGCATTGGCGTGGAGCCGGAAGAAGGGATCGTCGTGGCTCCCTTCGACGGCACCGTGACGAGCGTCTTTGATACGAAGCATGCGATCACGCTGGAAAAGAACGGGATGGAAGTCCTGATCCACGTCGGCGTCAATACCGTCAACATGCAGGGCGAAGGCTTCACCGCTTTCGTGGAGGAAGGCGCAGAAGTCAAGGCCGGCCAGAAGCTTCTCGGCTTCGACCGGGCAGCCATTAAGAACGCCGGCTACAGCGACGTCGTCGTTATGCTTTTAACCAACTCGGACGACCTGGATGGCGTCGAGTGCGGTTTACTGTAATACAGAAAATGGAGGAATCATTATGAAGTCTTTTGAGTACACCATCACGGATCCCGTCGGGATCCATGCGCGTCCCGCCGGCCTGCTGGTAAAGGAAATCAAAAACTTTGCCGGCACCACCGTCACCATCGTCAAGGGCGAAAAAGCCGTCAATGCCTTAAAGCTGATGGCCCTGATGCAGATGGGGATCAAGAAGGGCGACACCATCACCGTTCAGGTGGAGGGAGCCAATGAAGACAGCGTCGCCGCTGCCATCGAAGCATTCCTGAAGGCCAACCTGTAAAGGGACCTGCCGGTACGGCTGCCGTTAAGCGACAGCCGTACCGCTTTTTTGAAAGGAGCATTCCGTATGATTACGATTCAGGGCAAAGGCGTATCCGCCGGCGTTGCCATAGGACCTTTATATTTTTACCGCCGCGCCAGGAACACCCTGCGCCGCTACGAGGTGGAAGACCGCGAGGCGGAGTGGAACCGCTTTAAGGATGCGCAGGCCAAGGCCGTGGAGCAGCTGGGCGAACTGGCGGAAAAAGCCAGGATCGAAGCCGGCGACGAAGCGGCCATGCTGTTTGAAACGCATCAGATGATGTGTGAAGACATGGACTATGAGGAGGCCATTGAAGGCTTTATCAAGGAGAGCGGGCTCAACGCCGAAGCCGCCGTGACGGATGCCGGCCTGATCCAGGCGGAAGCGTTCGCGGCCATGGACGACGATTATTTTAAGGCCCGCGCGGCGGACGTGAAGGATATTTCCGGCCGCATCGTCGGGATCCTTTCCGGCGTGGTGCAGGGCGGCATCGATTCCCCGGTCCCGGTCATCCTGGCTTCCGACGATCTGGCGCCCAGCGAGACGGTCCAGCTGGACAAGAGCAAGATCCTGGGCTTCGTGACCTCCGGCGGTTCGGGGTCCAGCCATACCGCTATTCTGGCCCGCACGATGGGCATCCCCGCGATCATCGGCGTGGGAGAGCAGCTGAAGGAAGAATATGAAGGCCGCACGGTCATCGCCGACGGCGGGACCGGCAGCGTCATCGTGAATCCGGACGAGGCGACAACGGCGAAGCTGATGGCCAAGCGCGCGGAACTGCTGAAGCGGCAGGAGCTCTTAAAGCAGCTCAAAGGTCAGCCGAACGTGACGAAGGACGGCCAGAGCATCCGCATCTACTGCAATATCGGCAATCCGGAGGACGTGATCCCGGTCCTGGAGAACGACGGCGGCGGCATCGGCCTGTTCCGCAGCGAATTCCTGTACTTAAACTGCGATGACTTCCCCACCGAGGAATACCAGTTTGAAGCCTACAAAAAGGTCCTTTCCGATATGGGCGGCAAAGAGGTCGTCATCCGCACCATGGATATCGGCGCCGACAAAATGATCGGCTATTTCAACCTGCCGAAGGAAGAGAATCCGGCGCTGGGCAACCGGGCGCTCCGTATCTGTCTGAACCGGCCGGAGGTCTTCCATACGCAGCTGAGGGCCCTTTTCCGCGCTTCCGCCTATGGACGTCTGAGCATCATGTTCCCGATGGTCACGTCCGTCTGGGAGGTGCAGGAAGCGAAAAAAGCCTGCGAGCAGGTAAAGAGAGAACTGACGGAAGAGGGAATTCCCTTCTCCGACGAAGTGGATCTGGGCATCATGATCGAAACGCCGGCGGCAGCCGTCATCAGCGACCGCCTGGCGAAGGAGGTGGATTTCTTCAGCATCGGCACCAATGACCTGACGCAGTACACCCTGGCCTGCGACCGCCAGAACAACGATCTGGGCCGCTTCTTCAACGCGCATCATCCGGCCGTGCTGCGGCTGATAAAGCTGGTGGCGGAAAACGCTCATAAGAACGGGATCTGGTGCGGTATCTGCGGCGAGCTGGGCGCGGATCTGGAGCTGACGGAGACCTTCCTGTCCATGGGACTGGACGAGCTCTCCGTATCGCCGCGTTCGGTCCTTCCGCTGCGGCAGAAGGTCCGCGAGACGGAGGTGGCAGCCTGCCGTGAACGCCTGATGGGCGAGCTGATGAGCGATCAGATCAGTCTGTAAACAAAGCGGATGACCCGGGGCTGCCGCCTCACGCGGCAGCCCTTTTTCAGGAAGATAAGCCTATGAAGATCTGCGTATTTTCGGACTCTCACGGGAGTTCTTTCCCTATGAAGGAGGCTATCCGCCGGGAAAAACCGGATTTCGTCTTCTACCTGGGAGACGGAGAGCAGGATCTGCCTGCGCTGCGGCAGGCGTTTCCGGATCTGCCGATAGAAGCTGTCCAGGGCAACTGCGACTTCCGGTCGGGACTGCCTTCGGAACTGGTCCTGACGCTGGGCGGCGTCCGCTTCTTCCTGACGCACGGCCACCGCTACGGCGTCAAAACGGACCGATGGCTGGAATCAGTGAAGGCCGCCGCCCGGGAGAACGGGGCGCAGGCGGTCCTCTTCGGGCATACGCATGAAGCATTTATGGAGTGGGACGGCGAACTGCTGATCCTCAATCCCGGAACGGCCAGGGGCTACAGCCCCGGCGGCGCCGTTCTGGAGATCCGGGACGGGAAGATCCTGCCCCGCTTGATCGATCTCTGACAGGGGAGAAGTGATATGACTGAGAAGATGACGGACGTAACGGCACTGGGCGAGCTGCTGATCGACTTTGTACAGAGCGGAAGCGGACCGCAGGGAAACCCGCTTTTTGAGGCGAACCCGGGCGGTGCGCCGGCGAACGTGCTGGCTATGCTGGGAAAGCTGGGCCGCCGCTGCGCTTTTCTGGGAAAAGTGGGGCGGGATGCCTTCGGAGACCGGCTGGAAAAAACGCTGAAGGCGCTGGGCATCGATACGGAAGGCCTCTGCCGGGACGAGCGGATCCCGACGACGCTCGCGATCGTGCACACGCTGCCCGGTGGGGACCGCGAGTTCAGCTTTTACCGCAAGCCCGGCGCGGATCTGATGCTGCGGCCGGAAGACCTGGCGGAAGAAAAGCTTGCGGGCTGCCGCATCTTTCACTTCGGGACCCTTTCCCTGACGGACGAGCCCTGCCGCAGCGCCACGAAGAAAGCGGTGGAGCTGGCACGAAGCGCCGGCGCCCTGATCTCCTTTGATCCGAATCTGCGCCTTCCGCTGTGGGAGAGCGAAGAGGCGGCGAAGGAGCAGATACTCTGGGGAATGGCGCAGGCGGACGTCGTAAAGATCTCGGACAACGAGGTGAGTTTCCTGACCGGAACGGAGGATTATCCGGCCGGGGCGGCGCAGCTGAAGGCGCAGTTCCCGAATATCCGCCTGCTGGATCTGACGATGGGAGCGGAGGGCTCGCAGGCCTTCTACAAGAGCGGAAGCGTCTTTGAACCGGCACTGCATCTGGGAGGCGTGATCGAGACCAGCGGGGCCGGCGACACCTTCGGCGCGCTGATCCTCAACTTCCTGCTGGATCACGAGCTGGGATCGCTTTCGGAGGAGGATCTGCACCGGATGCTGAAGACGGCGAACGCCGCCGCCTATCTGGTGACGACGAAGCGCGGCGTGATCCCTTCCCTGCCGGAAAAAGAGGATATCCGGCGGCTGCTGGAGGAAACGGAGCGGAACTGAGACGGACAGAAAAAGCCCCCGGCGTGCCAAACGCGCCGAGGGCTTTTTGCGTGTTTTACTTACCGCAGCAGGGCAACGGCTACGTCGTTCACGTTGGTCCCGGTCGGGCCGGTGATGATGAGTCCGCCGATCTTCTGCAGGGCATGGTAGGCATCGTTGTCCTTCAGGACCGCGTCGATGGAAAGACCCTGTGCCGCCAGTTCCGCGCAGCTGTCGCCGTCGCAGTAGCCGCCGGCCGCATCGGTCGGACCGTCCGTCCCGTCGCTGCCGACGGAGAAGACGGCCGCGTTCTTCATGCCGCTGATGCCGGCCGCCGCCGCCAGGGCCAGTTCCTGGTTCCGGCCGCCCTTGCCGTGGCCGGTCAGCCTGACCACGGTCTCACCGCCCGCGATAAAGGCCAGCGCTTTGCCGTCGCCTGCGTGCGTCTTCAGGATGGACGCCAGGAAGCTGCCGGCTTCCTTCGCCTGGCAGCAGAGCTGATCCGTCAGCAGGATGGGCTCATATCCGAGTCCGGTGCAGACCTTGGCCGCTGCCGCGCAGAGCTCGCGCACGCTGCCGTTGATCTGCGTGTTGACGTTGTCCAGCGCCTTCGGAGTCTCGACCTTCAGAAGCTGCGCCGCCGCTTCGGACATCTTGAGAGAGTATTTTTCCGCGATGCGCCGGGCGTCGGTGTTGGTGGACGAATCCGGGCAGGCGGGGCCGGAGGCGATCATATCCAGCGGATCGCCTAAAATATCGGACAGGATCACGGCTTCCACCCGGGCCGGGGAGCAGAAGAGGGCGAAACGGCCGCCTTTGACCTGCGAGAGACGCTTGCGGATGGTGTTGATCTCCACGATGTCCGCGCCCGAGGCGAGCAGCTGGTTCGTGATATCCTGCAGCTCTTCGCCGGGGACCAGAGGCTTTTCGAAGAGGGCGCTGCCGCCGCCGGAGAGCAGGAAGAGCACCGTATCCTCCGGCTTTAAGCCGTCCACCAGATTCAGCGCGGCCTGCGTCCCCTTAAAGGAGTTCTCATCCGGAACGGGGTGGCCGGCTTCATAGCAGTCGAAGTTCGCGATCGGCCCCATCACGTGGTCGTACTTGGTCACGACGACACCCTTTTCGATCCGGCTGCCCAGACAGTCGGATGCCGCCTTGGCCATCTGCCAGGCGGCCTTGCCGGCGGCGACCAGCAGGACCCGGCCGGGAAACTGTTTGCCCTCCAGCGCGCGCCGGACGGCTGCGTCCGGCTGGACCGCGGCGATGGCTTCCCGTACGATGGCGTCCGCGTGAGAGCGTAATAATTGATTCATAGTCTGTTCTCCTTATTTTGGAAAGTCAGCAGAAAAGGCAAAAAAGAGGCGCGCCGCTTTGGGCGGCGCGCCTCCTCGTCATTTAGAAGATCAGGCTCAGCACGAAGATCTCAATGATAGCGGCCAGACCGATGACCAGGGTCATCATGGTCTGGGTCTTGTAGCCTTCCTCCGGTTTCATCTCACCGAAGTTGGTCACCACCCAGAAGTAGCTGTCGTTGGCGTGGGAGACCGTCATGGCGCCGGCGCCGATGGCCATAACGACCAGGGCGATCTCAACCGGCTTCACAAAGCCAAGCACGCTCAGGAGCGGCGCCACGATGCCGGCCGTGGTGGTGATGGCCACGGTGGAGGAGCCCTGCGCCGTCTTCAGGATCGCCGACAGCAGGAACGGGAAGAAGATGCCCATGGTCTGCAGCACGTTGGCGTTTGCCTTGATGAAATTCACCATATCGGAAGAGGAGATGACCTTGCCCAGCACGCCGCCGGCAGCCGTCACGAAGAGGATCGGGCCGACCGTCTTTAAGGTCTCGTTGGTCAGGTTGTAGAAATCCTTCTGCTTGCCGGTGGTGAACAGAAGCACGATGGCTAAAATGGTACCGACGGCCAGAGCCATGACGGGCGTGCCAAGGAACAGGCACAGATCGTTCAGGCCGCTCTGCCACTTGGCCATGGTCGCGATGGAGGAAAGAGCCATCAGCAGGATCGGGACCACCAGGGGAGCGATCGCCAGCCAGCCGTTCGGCAGCTTGCCGTATTCCGCTTTCAGCTCCTCGTAGGTCTTGACGACCTCGCCGTTGTCGGTCAGTTCATCCGCGCTCTTGATCTTGCCGCCGATGATCTTCGCGAAGATCAGGCCCGCGATCAGCGGAAGGATGGAGCAAAGAACGCCCATGCCGATGACCAGCAGCAGGTAGTCGCCGGCGCCTAAGGTCTGGGCCGCCGCGATGGGGCCGGGCGTCGGCGGGATGAACACGTGAGAGATGTACAGGCCGCAGGACAGGCATACCGTCATGGCGACGCTGGAAGTGCCGGTGCGCTTGACCAGAGCTTTCCGGATCGGGTTTAAGATAACGAAGCCGCTGTCGCAGAAGACCGGGATGGAAACGACCCAGCCCATCAGTTCGATGGCGAGGCCCGGATTCTTTTCACCGACCAGCTTGATGACCATATCGGCCAGCTTCAGCGCAGCGCCCGTCTTTTCCAGTACGGAGCCGATGAAAGCGCCCAGGATGATCACGATACCGATGGAAGTGAAAGTGCCGGAGAAGCCGGCCCCGATGATTCCGGGGATATCGGTGAGCTTGATGCCGGCAATGATTGCCAGCACGAGGGAAATGCCCATAATGGCCAGGAAGGGATGGACCTTCAGCTTGGAGATGAGCAGGATCATGGCGACGATCGCGATGACAAAGACGATGATCAGCGGAATGCCAGTCATAAAAAGTTCCTCCTTACGTTCCTGATTTACGTTTTTTTAAGCGTAAATTTATCTCTGCTTTATTTTCTCATGTCAGAGGCGGAAAGTCAAGCGGAACAGGCGCATTTTTAGAGGAAGAAAAGAGAAGAATCCGCCGGAGTTTGCAAAGAGTCAACAGTTGTGTTAATATATTTATATATACAGCGGCAGGCCGCCGCCGCGCGGCAGGGGAAAGACCATGCAGACCTCACAGTACCTAATGACCGAGGGACCGGTCCGGAAAAAGATCATCACCTTTGCGATACCGGTCTTCATCGGGCAGCTGTTCCAGCAGCTGTACAATACGGCCGACTCGCTGATCGTCGGGAAGCTGATCGGAAAGACCGCGCTGGCGGCCGTGACCTCGGTCGGCTCGCTGGTCTATCTGATCGTCGGCTTTTTTATGGGCTTTTCCATGGGCGCCGGCGTGGTGATCGCGCGGGATATCGGGGCGGAAGAGCACGAAGAGACTTCGCGCTCCGTGCATACCACCATGGCGATGGGCCTGGCGGCCAGCGTGATCATGACGCTGCTGGGCGTATTCCTGACGCCGCTGATCCTGACCTGGATGGACACCCCCGCGGACGTCTTCCCGGAGGCGGAGCTGTACCTCCGCGTCTACTTCCTGGGCAGCACCGGCCTGGTCTTTTACAACCTGCTGGTCGGCATCCTGCAGGCCAGCGGCGACTCGCGGCATCCGCTCTACTATCTGGTGTTCTGCGCCATCCTGAACGTCGTGCTGGACTATTCCTTCATCCGTTTCTTCGGCATGGGCGTGGAAGGCGCGGCGCTGGCGACGATCCTGGGGCAGTTCTTAAGCGCGGTGCTGGTACTGCGGCGGCTCTTAAGGACAGAGGAATCCATCCGCATCGAGCCGAAAAAGATCCGCTTCCACGGGGAAAAGCTCAGGCAGATCATCTTTATCGGCCTGCCGTCGGCCCTGCAGGCCTGCGTGATCGACCTGGCCAATATGATGATCCAGGCCTATATCAATTCCTTCGGTTCCGCGGCTATGGCGGGCATCGGCGCCAGCACCAAGCTGGAGGGCTTCATTTTCCTGCCGGTCACGGCCTTCTCGATGGCGCTGTCAACCTTTGTGGCACAGAACCGCGGCGCGGGCCGGAAGGACCGGATGCGGGAAGGCATCCGCTTCGGCCTGATCAGCGCCGTGCTCGTGGTCTTTGCGGTCGGAACCCTGAATTATCTCTTCAGTCCGACGCTGGTGGGCTTCTTCAATTCCGAACAGCAGGTGATCGATTACGGCACGCTGCGCAGCCGCATCTGCAGCTTTTTCTTCTGCCTCTGCGGCTTTTCGCACGTGTCCAGCGCGGTGATGCGGGGGCTCGGCAAGCCCGTCGTGCCGACCGTGGTGATGCTGGTCTGCTGGTGTGCGGTCCGCGTGATCACGCTGCTGACCATCGGCCGCTTCTGGCACGAGATCCTGCTCGTCATCTGGCTCTATCCGATCACCTGGAGCTTAAGCACCATCGTGTACGTGTTTTACCTGCGGCATCTGCGCCGGCAGGAGGTTTTCTGATCCCGGGGAGTAAGGGGAGAACAGGAGGCGGAGAATGCTCTGGAACTGCAAAAACGGCTGCGTAAAGCTTGAAAACGGGACGATGGATTACGTCTCCTTCGGCTCGGGCGGGAAAAACCTGATCCTGCTGCCGGGCCTTTCGGACGGCCTGGCGACGGTGAAGGGAAAAGCCCTGCTGCTGGCGGGGCCGTACCGCCTGTTCTTTAAGGAATACACGGTCTGGATGTTCAGCCGCCGGAACGAGCTGAAGGAAGGTGTTTCGATCCGGGACATGGCGGCGGACCAGGCGGCGGCCATGGAGGCGCTGGGGATCAAAAAAGCTTCGGTCTGCGGCGTCTCGCAGGGCGGCATGATCGCGCAGGTTCTGGCCGTCGATTTCCCGGAAAAGGTGGAGAAGCTGATCCTGGCGGTCACGGCGCCGTCGGCGAATGAGACCGCCAGGGAATGCGTGGAGGACTGGATCCGCATGGCGGAGGGCGGCGACCACAAGAGCCTGATGATCGATACGGCGGAGAAGAGTTATTCGCAGGCGAAGCTGAAGAGCTACCGGAAGCTGTACCCAGTCCTGGGAATGGTCGGAAAGCCGAAGAGCTATGAACGCTTTCTGGCGAACGCGCGGGCGATCCTTGGCTTTGATGCGACGGGAGATCTTGGAAAGATCGCCTGTCCGACCCTGATCCTGGGCGGGGAGGAAGATAAGATCGTCGGGGCCGAGGCTTCGCGCGAGCTGCACGAAAGGATCCCCGGCAGCCGGCTGTATCTTTATCCGGGACTCGGCCACGCCGCCTACGAGGAAGCAAAGGACTTCAACCGGCGGATCTGTGTATTTCTGAAATAAGCCGGGCCAGAAGGGGACGGTTCCTTTCGGCCCTTTTTTGAAAATCTTTTTAAATTTCGCTTGACAGAGACAGACTATTACTGTAGTATAGACTACGGCGATAGTCTTTTTCGCGCAAATAGAGGTTTTAGATGTGGACAACAGGATCTTTGACAGTGAATTAAAGCTGATGGAGCTGCTCTGGGAGCGGGACGGGAAAGCCGTCACCGCGAAGGAGCTCAGCCTTCTGGCAGAAGAGCGCATCGGCTGGAACAAGAACACGACCTATACGATCGTAAAGAAGCTGGTGGAGAAGGGCTACGTGGAGCGGCTGGAGCCGGGCTTTGTCTGCCGGGCGCTGATCAGCCGGGAAGCCGTGCAGCAGCGGGAAACGAACGGCCTTTTAAACCGTCTGTTCGGCGGCTCGCGGAAAGCGCTTTTCTCCGCCCTGCTGGAGGATGAAACGCTTTCCGAAGGCGAGCTCAAGGCGCTGCGGGAGATGATCGACAACAGGTGAGAAAGATGCTGGGCGAGCTATTTTACTGGATCTTTAATATGAGCCTCATCGCGTCGTTTATGGGCTGCCTGGTCCTGCTGCTGCGTCAGATCAAAGCCGTGCCGCGCCGGATAAGCGTTTTTCTGTGGCTCGTTCCGTTCCTGCGGATGTGCGTTCCCTTCGGCATCGGAAGCCGCTTAAGCCTGATGTCGTTGCTGGCCCGGTATACGACCAGGACCGTAACGGTCTGGCAGCCGGCAGATCCAATCTCTTTTTCCTTTATGAACGTTATGATGGGGGCGAACGAGTATTTCCCGATCACCTATAAAGTACAGCTGCTGGAGCCCCTCTTCCGGACGGCGGGCGTGATCTGGATCATCGTCACCCTGGCGATCCTGCTGGCGTTGGGCATCCTGTATGCCGCAACATGCCGGGAGATCCGGGATGCGAGGCGTCTGGAGGGAAACGTGTATCTGTCGGAAAAGGTCTCAGGACCGGCGGTGTACGGGATCATTCGCCCGAGGATCGTCCTGCCGGCCGTGATGGAAGGACAGGACCTGACGTATATTCTGCAGCACGAAAGGACGCATATTAGGCGTGCGGACAACCTCTGGCGGCTCCTGGGTTTTTTTGCGGCGGCGCTGCACTGGTTCAATCCGCTGTCCTGGATCTTTCTGAAAGCCTTTTTGGGCGACCTGGAGCTGGCTTGCGACGAGAGAGCCGCCGCAGCTTACGGGGAAGCGGAGAGAAAGGCGTACGCGCGGACGCTGCTGGCCTGCGCGGAACAGAAGAGCGTCTTTGCCTCCGCCTTCGGCGGCGCGAAGGTCCGCACGCGCATTGAAAACGTGCTCTCGTATCGGAAAATGACGGGCGCTGCCGCAGCCGCGTTTGCCCTGCTGACGGCCGCCGTCATCTGGGTGATGATCACCAACGCCGGATAAAAGCGCGGCGGGGAGGAGAAAGCAAGATGAAGAAAATTCTGATAAAAACAGTTCGCCTGGGCTTCTGCCTGCTGCTTTGCGGAACCGCCGTGCTGCTTTCCGCCTGCGGCAAAAAAACCGACGCGGAGACGGCGGCTCAGCCAACGGCTCCGGCGCCGTCCGTATCCGAAAAGCTTTCGGAGGAGATCAAGGCAAACTGGGCAGGCTGGGACGCGAAAAGCAAGCTGCAGCAGGCCCTGAGCAGCACGATGCCCGGCTCGGAATCGATGTACTTTTGGACCTGGGATAACGCGGTGGCGTATCTGGGTTATTCGCCGTGGAATCCGCTGGAGGAAGCCGGCTTTCTGGAAAAAATGAATACAGCCGGGACGCCGATCCTGCCGCTCGGCGGAGACACACTGGAGCACGCGGTCCTTCGCTTCCAGGGGGACCGGGACGGCTCGCTGACGCAGATCAGCCTCCAGGCCGGCTACAGCACGGCCGACGGCACCGTGCGGGTGATCCTGACGGCGGAGTTGATCCGGGGGACGGCCTGCAGCGAGGAGGCCGGCAGGCAAATTCCTTTGAAAGGGAGCATAACGGGGAAGGAAACGCGGGATGAAAACGATAACTATCAGGCGGTGAATCTGTATTTCGACCGCGAAAACGTGTTTTATACCATCCGCCTGATCGCGGGAAAGAGTTCGACGGAAAACGCGGCGCTGGAGGAGACCTATGCGCTCATTCTGGCGCTGATCCGCATCAGGCTCGGAGGAATCAGTACGGAGGAGGGGCAGATGCAGACGGCGGATCCGAAAGAAAACGGCGTTCCGGAAAATTGGGACACGCTGGGCTTAAGCGAAAGCCCGGAGGCGGTGCTGGAGACGCTGATGAGCGAAAACGTGGTGATCCAGAAGGACAGCGGCCTTCTGTCCGGGCGCGGCCTGTGGGAGGCGTTTTACGAAAAAACGCAGAAAGGCGAGCCGGCTTCGGTGCTGCTGGTGCATTACTATACGGAAAACAACGTGCGGATGGCTTTCGAGTATTTTGAGACCGAATATCCGAAATATCCGCAGTGCTTCCTGGGCCGGCTGGATTTTGACGGGACGCTCTATCATTACGTCGTACGGAAAAGCGATAAAGCTGAGATCGAAAGCGGCGACGACGTGACGTTCCGCTATCTGAAATGCTTTACCGGAGAAATGCCGGCGCAGGCCGTTTACGACAGCTTTCAGCGCTACGTGCTGGTCAACGACGAGTCGCTGACCTGGGACCGGCTGGAACGGAGCCTCTTCAGTTCGTATTCCGGGGACTCGGTCGGGTTCCGTATGGTGGTCTCGGAGTATTTTACGGAATCCGGGGATTTTCCGGCCGCCTACGTGCCGGACGAAGAGGAGCTTTCCTGCTGGTATCCGCAGTACGGCGTAAGCACGCCCGGACGGCGGTATATGCGGGCCGCCTTAAGCGGATCCGCCCGGGAGATCTTCCCGGAGACGGCACCTGAGACTCAGTCGCTGCTGGCGCTGGCGGAAGGAGATGAGATCCTCTGGCGGAGGGAGCTGCCCTACGATCTGGGAAACATGATCAGTATGGAAGGCGGCGTGCTGGCGAGCGGCTGCGTGATAGGGGAAGACTACAGTTCCGGAAGGGTCTATGTGGAGCGCTGGGACGGGGCAGGAAACCGTCTCTGGCAGTGGACGGCGGAGAATCCGGAGCAGTATGACTGGATCCTGCTCGCGGCTGAGGAAACGAACGGCGTCGTTCGCTGCCTCTTCTTGGTGCATCAGTGGCGGAGCGGTATCGGTTTTGCGAAGGTCCTGGTGATCGGCGAAAAGGGAGAGCTCCGGGAGGAGCGGCAGGCGGAGATCGGCAGTCATACCGTCTATGCGGCGGCCTTTCACGGCGATGACGCTATCCTGGCGCTTTCCGCCTGGCAGGGAAAAGACGGCTATGCGCTGGTGCGGATGGACCGGGCGGGAAATCTTTCCGAAGCAGTGCGCCTGCCCCGGGCGGAAGAAGAGTGGATGACCATAGAAAGCCTCACCGTCCGGAACGGAACGCTGTACGTTTCGCTGACGTACCGGCTGGAAACATATCCTGACGCCGGCGTGCGGGAGATCATGACGGAGACGTTGGATATCCCGTACGGAGAGATCCGGCCGTCAGAGGAACTGACCCGGCTGGTCCGGAAGCGCTACCGGGCCGAACTGCGGGCGGCCGTGCTCCCGGAAAGTGGGCTGCCGTCGGCGGAGCAGTTCCGTGTTGTGTACGGGCGGAAGGGCGTTCTGGGAGACCGCCTGTCCGTGGATGAGACCGGGACGCTCTGCTGGGATATCCGGGAACCGGAGGGTCTGTATGCGGCGCCCTGGGCGGATTCGTTTTCGATCGGTGGGACCTGCCGGATCTACCGGCTGGGCTTTGCGGGAGACGTTCCGGAATGGATCATGCCGACGGATCGGAAGACGTTCTTCCGGGAACTGTAAAAAAATCCCCTCCCCGGAATCAGGGGAGGGGATTTCTCCTTTATTCCTTAACTTCTCCGCCGGCTTCCCGGACCGCGGCATGCGCGAGGATCAGCGTCGGATCCAGGCAGGCGAAGGGGGTGCTTTCATTAAAGGCCAGCGGCAGCTCCGTGCAGGCCAGAAGGAAGACCTCGGCGCCTTCGCCTTTCAGCCGCTCCATCTCGGGGTACAGCTTCTCCGGGTGCGCCGGCTTTCCGGCCTTCACTTCATCGTAGATCAGGTGCATGAGCGCCCGGATGCCTTCTTCGGAAGGCTTGAGGAGCCGGATGCCCAGGGCGTCGAAATACGGATCGTAGATGCAGGACCGGATGCAGCCCTCGGTCGCGAGCAGGGCGGCGCAGCGGATCCCCTTTTCCAGGCAGGTCTTCGCCGTCAGCTCCGCCATGTTCAGGACCGGCAGGTCCGTGCGCCGGCAGAGGCCGCCGTAATAATGATGCGCGGAATTGCAGGGCATGATCAGCAGATCCGCCCCCTGCGCCTCGAGTCTTGCCGCGGATTCCGCCATGGGCTCCAGCGGCGCGTCGCTCCCGATCAGGATGTGCGCGGTCCGGTCGGGGATATCCGTGTTGTTGTCGATCAGGACGTGGATGTGCTCCTGATCGGTGTCCGCCTTCGTGCTGTTGATGATCTTGATGAACAGATCGGCCGTGGCCATAGGGCCCATGCCGCCGATGATACCGATGACTTTTCTTCCGTGGATCATTGTTTTTCTCCGTCTCTGTTTATGCCTTCCCTTCGCCGGGGAGGGTATTTTTATTCGGCTGCCTTCAGTGCTGAGGCCATATCGATCTTCGAGAGCTTATGCATCATGATCAGATAGACCAGCACGGAGAAGAGCAGCGTAAAGCCGATGGCCCAGAGGAAGCTGGGGAATTTGACCCGTGCTTCGAAATGGACCAGATCGACCTGGATAGCGCTCATAACGTAGGTGTTCAGCAGGATGCCGAGCGGCACGCCGAGCAGTGCGCCCAGCCCGGTCAGGAGGATGTTCTCCCGCAGGATATAGATGGCGGATTCGCCGGCGTAGAAGCCCAGGACCTTCACGGTGGCGATCTCCCGCATGCGTTCGGTGATATTGATGTTGATCAGGTTGTAAATGACGATAAAGGCCAGCGCCGCCGCGCAGATGATGGTCAGCAGCACGATATAGATCAGGTTGTCCATGATGCTGCCGATACGGTTCCTTAAGAGGCTGCCGGCGGTCACGTTGGTGACGCCCTCCGCGCTTAGGAGACGGGCCGTGGCGTCGCCGGCACCCTCGCGCTTTAAGACCAGCGCGTCCTTCTTGGCGGGCGCGGCGCCGGTGAGCATCTCAAAAGTCTCGTCGGAGATGATCAGATAGTTGTAAATGTAGTTGTCGAAAACGCCGCTGACCGTCAGCTCGTATTCGGTATCGTCCAGCTTGAACACGATGGCGTCGCCCTCTTTTACGCCGAGCGCGCCGGCCAGGCCGTTGTTGACGGCTGTCTGCCCGCGGCCCGGGAAGGGAATCTCCGTCTGGCCCTGGTGAAGGTGGAGATAACGGGCAAATTCCTGGCCGCTTTCCGCGGACAGCAGATAGGCGGACTTTTCTTTTTTCTCGGAACGGGCCGTCACGGACTGGCTGTATACGAACGTGGCGTCGCCCGAGAAGCGGCGGGCCGTCTGCAGGAAGGCCTCCCGGAGTTCTTCGTCCGGCGCCTCCTGGAAGGTGACGTCATACTCGTAGAGGGTGATCTCGCCGTACTGGTAGCCGACCACGTCCTGGATGGAATCGCGGATGCCGTAGCCGGTGATCATGAGGGCGGTGCAGCCGGCAACGCCGAGCAGCATCATCAGGACACGGCTGCGATATCGGAAAATATTTCTCATCGTAACCTTCCACATGAAACTTAAGCGGTTCCATATGAAGGGAATTTTCTCCAGAAGCACCCGCTTCCCGAGTTTCGGCGCCTTCGGACGGAGGATGGCGGCAGGCATGGCTTTTAACTGGCCGTGCAGGGAGAACCAGGTGACCAGCAGCATGGCGGCCAGATACAGGGCCGTGACGATCCCGTACAGCGGCCAGTCCAGGAAGAACAGAAGGCGCGGCGTAAAGCTGTAGATGATGCGGTACGCCTGCCAGATGATCTGCGGGAAGACGAAGCTGAAGAGCGGCACGCCGATGCCGCAGCCGAGGAAGGTAGCGGAGCCGGCGTAGAAGAGGAATTTGTTCATGACTTTCCGCCGGGAATAGCCGAGCGCTAAAAGAACGCCCAGCTGGCCGCGCTGCTCGTCGACCATGCGGGCCATGGTCGTGACGCAGATCAGGGCGGCTACGGCGAAGAAGAAGACGGGGAAGACCTTGGCGACGCTGCTGACGATCTGCGCGTCGCTGTCCAGGCAGGCGTAGCCGATATTCGACCAGCGGCCCAGCACGTAGGCGGCAGGCTCTTCCAGCTCGCTTAATCTGGCCCAGCCGTCGTCCAGTTCTTTCCGGGCGTCGGCCAGCTCGGCCTCCGCTTTGGCGAATTCCTCATCGGCTTCGGCTTTGGCGGTCTCCAGATCCAGGACGCCCTGCTCATATTCCGCGCGGCCCTCCTCCAGCTGCACGGCGGCCTCGGCCAGCCTGGCCTCGGCGTCGGCAAATTCTTCCTGCACTTTGGCTTTCTCGTCGCGCAGCGTCTGTTCTCCGGCGAAGTATTCGTTCCAGCCGTCGTCCAGTTGTTTGCGGGATTCGGCCAGCTGAGCCCGCGCCTCGTTCAGCTGCACGCGGGCGGCGGCGAGCTGCTTGCGCGCGCTTTCCAGCTGGCTCCGGATCTGGGGCCCCTGGTCGGAGAGCTGCTGCAGGATGCCGGCGGCTCCGTCGTACAGGGCTTTGGTGCTCGCGAGCAGGCTGCGCAGGGAATCGGCCAGCTCGCCGTTTTCGAGGGTGTCCTTCGCCAGCTGCAGCGCTTCGATGCTGCTGCGGAAGTTTTTCACGGCCTGCGTTTCGCCGAAATAGGCGCCCAGCCGGTCCGCCAGGACCTGAGAGGAAGCGATCAGAGCGGTCAGAGAGCGGTTCAGATTCTCGCGGCTTTCTTCCCACAGGGTCTTGACGGCCTGCAGTCTTTCTTCCGGCGTCATCAGCGAATCCAGCGTGATCTCGGAATAATTTGTGAGCAGCTCCGTGATGCGGCCCCGGACGTCTTCGGCGTCGTTGCGGAACGCCACGTACTGGTCCAGCAGGTTCAGAACGCCGGAATACTGCTGGACGGAATTTTCATACTGGGCCAGGCCGGCCGAATAGGAGGCCTCGCCGGCTTCGTATTCGGCCAGGCCTTCGCCGTAGGCTTTTTCTCCGTCGGACAGCTGCTGCAGGGCGTCGTCCAGCTTCTGCTGCGCGTCGGCGAACTGCGCCTCCGCTTCTTCCTTGCCCGCGGCCAGCGCTTCGGCGCCTTCGTCATATTCTCTCTGCCCGTCTTCCAGCTGTCCGGCGGCGTCGGCCAGCTCCTGTTCGCCGTCGGCGATCTGCTGCAGGGCGTCGGCTTTTTTCTCTTCGTACTCGGCCAGGCCGTCGGCGTATTCGGCCTCGGCATCCGCTAAAACCTGGCGGTTCTCCTCATAAACGGCCCGGAAGCGATCGTCGGCGATGCCCTCGGCCAGCGGCTTTAAAAGCGGCTCCATGGCGTCCGCGCCCGCATCGTATTCATCGGTATAGATGCTGCCGAAGAAGCCGCCGCTCACGTACACGGAGGTGAGATAATCGGTGGCGAAGCCTTCCGGCAGAAGATAGGCGAAAGCGGCGACGGCGCCGGTCCCGAGCGCGGAGCTGCCCCGTTCGAAATTCAGATAGAGAGGAGAGGTGCAGAAGCCGGTCACGATATAGCTGCCGTGCGTAAAGAGAGAGCGGGTATCTTCGCTGTTGAGCTCCGAAATGAGGACTTCGTCCCCCAGCGCGAAGGAGCGGCTCGCGGACGCATCCAGAAGGATCTCGTCGTCCCTCTCGGGCAGACGGCCTTCGGTCACCGTTACCAGATTCACTTTTTTCGGCAGGGAATAAAAGCGGATGACCTGGTCGTCCTCCAGGAAGGAGACGAGGGCGTCGTGCTGCTTCGAGCCTTCCGCCGCCACGATCCACGCCTGCCCTTCGAGCTTTTCGGCGGCGTCTTCCTCCAGGCCGAGGGTGGAGACCAGCTGGAAATCGAAGAAGACGGCCTTCTTCAGATAGTCGTCCGCCGTCAGGATGATCGCGTCCCGCGTGCCCCGCAAGCCCGCAAAAAAGCCGGCCCCCAGCATAATGATTCCCAGGATGGCCAGATATCTTCCCGGCGACCGAAAGATCGTCCGGAGCGTATTCTTGCGGAGCGCGGACTTGCTTTTTACCATTCGATCTCCTCGATGGGCATGGGGTTCTCATTCAGCTCCACGGCGCTGACGGTCCCGTTCTTGACCCGCACGACGCGGTCCGCCATAGCGGTCAGGGCGCTGTTGTGGGTAATGATGATCACGGTCATACCGGTCTCGCGGCCGGTATCGGCCAGAAGCTTCAGGATGGCCTTGCCGGTCTCGTAGTCGAGGGCGCCGGTGGGCTCGTCGCAGAGCAGAAGCTTCGGATTTTTCGCCAGGGCGCGGGCGATCGCCACGCGCTGCTGCTCGCCGCCGGAGAGCTGGGAGGGGAAATTGGACAGACGGTGTCCCAGCCCCACCTTTTCCAGCGTGCTCTTTGCGTCAAGCGGCTTTTCGCAGACCTGGGCCGCCAGCTCCACGTTTTCCAGCGCGGTCAGGTTTTCGATCAGGTTGTAGAACTGGAAAACGAAGCCGATGTCCCGGCGGCGGTAGGTGATGAGCGCGCGCGGAGACAGGGCGGAGATGTTCTCCCCGTCCAGAAGGACCCGTCCGCCGGTCAGGGTGTCCATGCCGCCCAGAATGTTGAGCAGCGTGGTCTTGCCGGCGCCGGAAGGCCCCACGATGACGCAGAGCTCGCCTTTTTCCACGGTAAAACTGACGTCGTGCAGCGCAGGGATCTCCACCTCTCCGGATTTATAGATCTTGCTGACGTTCTCAAAACTGATAAAAGAAAACATATTCCACCTGATCCCGGGATTTGTAATAAATCATTTTAGCAGTTTCGCCTGCCGAAGTAAAGTAAAATCCGTCGGATCATTTATAAACGAAAAATGAAAAGGAGGACGGCCGATTTCCGGCTTCTTTTTTTCCGCGTACTGTGATATAATACCATCGACTCTTCATAAACAGAGGAGGAAGGAAGAACATGAGCAAGATGAAAAAATTGCCGGCGCTTCTTCTGGCCATGGTACTGATGCTCTGCGCCTGCGGCTCGGAACAGCTGCCGGAAGGAGTTGACGTGGACTTAAGCCGCATGAGCGGCACCGTGGTGTACGGTAAGGTTTACGATATGGTCAACAATGGAAAGAACTATCAGGACAAGATCGTCCGCATGCAGGGCGCGATGTCCACGATCGACGTGAAGGAAAAAGGTAAGGTCGTGGATACGCTGTATTCCTGCGTGATCTTTGACGCGGCCGGCTGCTGCTCCCAGGGCATCGAATTCGTCCTGGCCGACCAGAACGCGGCCTATCCCGCGATCGGAACGGAGATCACCGTGGAGGGCCGCTGGGACTGGTACCAGCTCTACGGCCTTGACCGCTACCGCCTGCTGGACGCCAAAGTGATCAAGTAGAAACTTTCTGAAGGAACACCGAAACCGTATGACCGAATCCACTCTGCAATGGTTTATGAATCTGCTGAGCGGCATGCCCAATCAGCTGATCGTTTTTATCGTATCCATGGTCCCTATCGTTGAGCTGCGCGGCGGCCTGATCGCGGCGGCTCTGTTAAAGATGCCTCTCTGGGAAGGCGTCTTTTTCTGTCTGCTGGGCAACATGGTCCCCGTCCCCTTCATTCTGTGGTTTATCACCCCCATCTTCACCTGGCTGAAAAAGACGAAGCTCTTCCGGCCGCTCGTGGAGAAGCTGGAAGCGAAATCCATGGGCAAGAGTGAAAAGATCCAGAAGTACCAGTTCTGGGGCCTCGTGCTTTTCGTAGGCATCCCGCTGCCCGGGACCGGCGCCTGGACGGGCAGCCTCATCGCCTCGCTGCTGGATATCAAGCCGAAAAAGGCCCTGCCGGCCGTCTACATCGGCCTGCTTCTGGCAACGACCATCATGTGCATCATCACCTACGGGATCCCCGCCCTGGTGAGATCGTTTTCGTAAGGGAGGGCTGAAGAATGAGCCTGACGGAACGGCTGGAAAAATGCTATCAGATGTGCGACCTGATCACGGCCGCCGAGGTCAGCGATTCCGCGAACCGGAATCTGCGGAGCCTCCTGCGGGTCGATCTGGTCAATTTCTGTGTTTATCTGGCTTACGCGGACAATATCATGAGCCGGGAGGAGGAGACGCTGATCCGGGAGACCTTTGATTATCCTCTGAACTGGGCGAACCGCTCGGACGCGCTGAACGCCCTGAACAAGGAAGGCGGCTTCGCCAAAAAGATCCCGACGGCCATCAAGTATTTTATCCTCGCGGACGCGGGGCGGCGGATTAAGAACGATCCCTTCCGCAACCAGAAGACCGCGTATCTGGTCCAGACCTACGATGAGATCGGCCGCGCCATGGCCGCGTTGAGCAACGATGCGGAGGTCGGCAAGGCCGCTGACGCCTACGTCAAGATGCTTGACAAGTTCATCGAGGGCTACGGCCTGTTCCGCAACAAGAACGTCCGCATCAGCGGCGGAAAGCCCGCGAACACGTCCGGGACCCCGGTCAAGCCCGTCAACGTTTCCGGCAAGCCGGGCGGACCGGCTTCGGCGGCGGCGGACCGTCCAGGCGGCGGAAGCACTGCGGCGGGAACGGCCCAGAACGCGGAACCGCCCGCGCAGCAGCCTCTGCCCGAGCTGGACCAGGCCCGCATCGACGAAATCATGAGCGAGCTGAACCAGCTGGTGGGCTTAAAGACCGTAAAAGAGGAGATCTTCCGCCTGGTGGACCTTCTGCGCGTGCAGCGCATGCGCAGCGAGGTCGGTCTGCAGAACAAGGGCACCTCGCGGCACATGGTTTTCTACGGCAACCCCGGCACCGGCAAGACCACCGTGGCGCGCCTTTTAGCGGATATCTACCGCGAGCTGGGCCTGCTTCCGACCGGCCAGCTGGTGGAGGTGGACCGCTCCGGCCTCGTGGGCGGCTACGTGGGCCAGACCGCCATCAAGACCAGCGAGGTCATCGACCAGGCGATGGGCGGCGTGCTGTTCATCGACGAAGCCTACACCTTAACGGCGAACAAGGGCCAGAACGATTTCGGGCAGGAGGCCGTGGACACGATCCTGAAGGCGATGGAAGACTACCGCGACCAGATGATCGTGATCGTGGCGGGCTACACCGAGCTCATGAAGGAATTTCTGGAGACGAACCCGGGCCTCAAGTCCCGTTTCAACTATTTTATCGAATTCCCGGACTATACGCCGGAGGAGCTGGTGGCGATCCTGGAGCTGCAGTGCAAAAAGAATGAGTACACGCTCTCGGAGGAGGCGAAGGAGAAGGCGGTGCGGATCTTTACCGAACGCTGCGCCAACAAGCCGGAGAACTTCGCCAACGCCCGCGAGGTCCGCAACTTCATGGAAAAAGCCATGCTGAACCATGCGGGCCGCGTCACGAAGCTGCCGAAAAAGGCCCGGACCAAAAAGGTCCTGAGCCAGCTGGAAGCGGAGGATCTGGGAGAACTATGAGAGTCCTTGTCATCGGCGGCGGCGCGGCCGGCATGATGGCGGCGCTTGCGGCGGCGGAAAACGGCGCGCAGACGGTCCTGCTGGAAAAGAATGAAAAGCTGGGCAAAAAGCTCTTCATTACCGGCAAGGGACGCTGCAACCTGACCAACGACGCGGAGCGGGAGACGTTTTTCGCACATATCCTGCGGAATCCCCGCTTCTTATATTCCGCCTACAGCCGCTTTGACAACGCCGCGATGATGGGGCTGATGGAGGACGGCGGGCTGCGCCTGAAGACCGAACGGGGCGGAAGAGTGTTTCCGGCCTCGGACAAGTCCTCCGACGTGATCCGCGCGCTGGAACGCCTGCTGGAAAAGGCCGGCGTGAAGGTTCGCCTGAACACGGAGGTCCTTGAGCTGCTGACGGAAGAAGAGCCGGCCGGAAGCAAAACCGGCCGCATCGTCACGGGCCTTCTGGTCCGAAGCGGCGGGAAGAAAGAAAAGCTGAGCGCGGACCGGGTGATCGTCGCGACCGGAGGCTTAAGCTATCCGGCCACCGGCTCCACCGGGGACGGCTACGAATTCGCGAAGGCCTGCGGCCACGGCGTGACGCCGCTCAGCCCTTCGCTGGTACCCTTCGAAGCGGCCTTCGAGGGGGAGGCCGGAAAGAGGCACAGCCCCGCGGATCTGATGGGCTTAAGCCTGAAAAACGTCTCCCTCAGCGCCTTCCTGAAGGGGAAAAAGGTCTTTGAGGAGCAGGGCGAGATGCTCTTTACGCACTTCGGCGTCAGCGGGCCGCTGGTGCTGTCCGCCTCCGCCGTGACCGGCGAAGGGATCGCGCTGAAGAAGGAAGAAGCCCGGCTGCTGATCGATCTTAAGCCCGCCCTCTCGGAGGAGCAGCTGGAAGCCCGGCTGATCCGCGACACGGAAGCGGCCGGCGCGAAGTCCCTGCACACGCTGCTCGGGGGCTATCTGCCCAAGGCCCTGATCCCGGTCGTCCTGACGCAGGCGGCGCTTGACGGCGCGGCGAAAGCGGCGGCTTTGAGCAAAAAAGACCGCGCCGCCCTGATCCGGAGCCTGAAGGGCCTGCCGATGAAAGTGACGGCTCTGCGCGGCTTTCCGGAAGCCATCGTCACGCGGGGCGGGATATCGGTCAAAGAGATCGATCCGAAGACCATGGAATCCAAACTTGTCAGAAACCTGTTCTTTGCCGGCGAGGTCCTGGACCTGGACGGCACGACGGGAGGCTATAATCTGCAGATCGCCTGGACGACAGGCCGGGCGGCGGGAATAAGCGCCGCTACAGAAAAGAAGAAAGAGGAACCCAGCATGAACACCAATCGCAACATTGCCATCGACGGACCGGCCGGCTCCGGCAAGAGCACCATCGCCAAACGGGTCGCGAAGGAGACGGGACTGATCTACGTGGACACCGGCGCGATGTACCGCGCCATGGCGATCTACTTCCTGCGCAGGGGGCTTTCCCCGGACGACGAGGCCGGCATCACCGCCGCCTGCGGGAAGGCTGACGTGACGATCGGCTACGAAAAAGGCTCGCAGCAGGTCTACCTGAACGAGGAGAACGTGACGGGCTTCCTGCGGGAGGAGGCCGTCGGCCAGATGGCTTCCGCTTCTTCGGTGTATGCGGCGGTCCGGGAAAAGATGAAGACCCTCCAGCAGCGGCTTGGCCGGGAAAAGAACGTGGTCATGGACGGCCGGGATATCGGCACCGTGATCCTGCCGGACGCCTTCCTGAAGATCTACATGACCGCCTCCGTGGAGGTCCGCGCGAAGAGACGCTTCGAGGAGCTCCTGGCCAAGGGACAGTCGGCGGATCTGGCCGTGGTGGCGCGGGAGATCAAGGAACGCGACTGGCGGGACATGCACCGCGATATCGCGCCGTTAAAGCAGGCGGAGGACGCCGTGCTGCTCGACACCTCCGACATGAGCATCGAGGAAGTGACGGAAACCGTCCTGAAGCTGTACCGGGAGAAGCAATGAACCGTGTAGAGACCTGTGAACATGCCGGCTTCTGCTTCGGCGTGGAGCGGGCCGTGGCGCTGGTGGAGCGGCTGTTAGAGGAGCTGGGAGCGAGCGATGCGAGCGGTTCCGATAACAAACGCGATGCGTTTGTTCGTCCTCTTTACACCTACGGCCCCATCATCCACAACGAGGCGGTGGTGGAGGACTTCGAGGCCCGCGGCGTGAGGATCCTGGACGGGCCGGAAGCGTTAAAGACCGCGGTTCCCGGCACTCTTGTTATCCGTTCCCACGGCGTCTCCCGGGCGGAGCAGGAGCTGATGGAATCGCTGGGCTTTACGGTGGAGGACGCGACCTGTCCCTTCGTCAAGGCGATCCACCGCCGGGTGCAGGAGGCTTCCGAAGTGGGCCGCACGGTCTTTATCACGGGCGATCCCGCGCACGCGGAGGTGCAGGCGATCGTGGGCTGGTGCGAAAGCCGGCCGTACGTGATCCGGAACGAGGACGATATCCCCGATCTGGACCCCGGAACGCCCGTCACCGTCGTCAGCCAGACAACTTTTCATGTAAATAATTTTAAAAAAATAGTTGAAAACATTTTGAAAAGATATTATAATGCGTTTGTTGTGAATACAATCTGCAATGCCACACAGATCAGACAGCAGGAGACGGAGGAATTGGCGCGGAAAGCGGACGCGATGATCGTCATCGGGGGAAGCAAAAGCTCCAATACGCGTAAGCTGGTGGAAATCTGTGAGGCCAATTGCGCCAGAACCTACTATGTCCGGAATTTTGAGGACTTAATGCAGCAAGGTTTCCAACCGGTACGTTTCGTGGGCATCACAGCAGGGGCCAGCACCCCAAAGAATATTATTGAGGAGGTTCAAAATTTTGTCAGAAGTAAGTTTTGAACAAATGCTGAATGAAGAAGGATCCCTTAACCAGATACGTACGGGTGCTATCGTCACAGGCACGGTCATCGGTGTGAAGGACAATGAGATCAACCTGAACATCGGTTACAAGGCCGACGGTGTTATCACTAAGTCGGAGTATACGAATGACGCGGCACTGGACTTAAAAGAAGCAGTCCATATCGGCGACGAGCTCCGTGTAAAGGTGTTAAAGGTCAATGACGGCGAAGGTCAGGTGCTCTTATCCTACCGGCGCCTTGCCGTGGACAGAGCCTACGAGCTTCTGCAGGAGTCCTGCGAGAAGGGCACCGTCCTGAAGGGCAAGGTCTCTCAGGTCACCACCGGCGGCTTAAGCGTCATGGTGGGCGGCGTCCGCGTCTTTATCCCCGCGAGCATGGTCTCGGATCGCTTCGAGTTTGATTTAAGCCACTATCAGGATCAGGAAGTGGAATTCGTGATCACGGAATGCGTTCCCCGCAAGCGCCGGGTGATCGGCAACCGCAAGAAAGTCCTCATCGACCGCAAGGAAGCGGCCGAACAGGCTCTGCTTTCCTCCATCGAAGAGGGCATGATTCTGGAAGGCACGGTCCGCAGCCTGACGGATTTCGGCGCTTTCATCGATCTGGGCGGCGCCGACGGTCTGCTGCACATTTCCGAGATGGGCTGGGGCCGCTACGAGCATCCGAAGAAGGTCTTCACCGTCGGTCAGAAGGTGGAAGTCTTCGTGAAGAGCATCAAGGGCAAGAAGATCAGCCTTTCCATGAAGTTCCCGGATCAGAACCCGTGGCTGAATGCGGATGAGAAGTACGCGATCGGCAACGTGGTCAAGGGTACCGTGGCCCGCATGCAGGATTTCGGCGCTTTCGTACAGCTGGCGCCCGGCGTTGACGCGCTGCTGCACGTGTCCCAGATCTCTCCCGAACGCATCGAGAAGCCTTCGGACGTCCTGAAGGTCGGCCAGGAGATCGAAGCCAAGGTCGTGGAGTACGACAGCGAGAACAAGCGCATCAGCATCTCCATCAAGGCGCTCGAGATGGACCGGGAACGGCCCGCCGAGACCCCGACCATTGAGATCCCCGCCGAGGTGACGGCTGCCGTCCAGAACGGCGCGGAAGCGGTCCAGACGCTGGCCGACGTCCTTCCCGAGGTTCCGGAAGAATAAGAGGACAGGAATTCTGTAAAAAAAGCAGGGGTGACCCTGCTTTTTTGCTTGGCAGAAGAGGGATTCGGCAGCCGGCGGACATTCGTAAAAAAACCTTGATTTTCTCGCCGCTTTGCGGTATTATGTTCCTGTACTGTGGGTACAGGGAGGTTATTATGCTTTCTTTCAAAAAATATATCGTTCCCGTCCTGGTCCTGCTGCTGGCGCTGACCGCCTGCAGCAATGACGCGACACCGACCAGCACGGCGGATCCCTCACAGCCGCCCGCCACGCTGCCCTTCAATCCGTCATCCCATACGTCGGTCCAGACGACGGCGCCGTCCGAGGCCGTAACGGCGGAACCGACGACGGAGGAACTGCCGGCAGATTATCCTTTCGAACCGGTCACGAGCGGTATCTACGTCACGCGGGACGGAGGGATCAAGAGCGCGGAGCTGACGGATTTCGACAACAGCGCCTTTGAAACGGCGCGCTACAGCGAAGCCGAACTGAAGCTCTTCGTACAGAGCCGCGTCAAAGCCTACAACGAAGCGAAGCAGCAGGAAGCGATCACCGTCGATCTGCTCCAGGTCAAGGACAAGATCGCCGAGCTGATCCTGAATTACGCGACCTTTGACGACTTCATGACCTTCCAGGGCTCGGACTTCGGCGTACGTTCGCTGACGCTCCTGACCCGGGAGAACGCCATCCGCAACTACGATATCCGGGATCTGAAGGACCCTTCGGGCAGCTCCGTAGACCTTCTGACGGCGCTCCGCCAGTCCGATCTGCACGTCCTGGCCATCAGCGGCCGGGTGCATGTGACGGTGAACGGCAATATTACGGCTCTTTCGGAAGGACTGATCCTGACCGGAGTCAACTCGGTGCGATGTGACAGCGACCAGGCGGTCTCCTTCATCATTTTCCGCTGAGTCCTGATAATTGAAAGCTTTCGGTACGGGAATGGGCGGACCACTCCCGTATTTTATACAAAACGGAACAACCCTTCAAAGGAGAAAAAAACGATGGAAAAAACGATGGACAAGATCGTGGCGCTATGCAAATCCCGGGGCTTCATTTTCCCCGGTTCCGAAATATACGGCGGCCTGGCCAACACCTGGGACTACGGCCCGCTTGGCGTCGAACTGAAGAACAATATCAAGAAGGCCTGGTGGCAGAAATTCGTGCAGGAGAACCCGTACAACGTGGGCCTGGACGCCGCCATCCTGATGAATCCGCAGACCTGGGTGGCAAGCGGCCATCTGGCTGGCTTCTCGGATCCCCTGATGGACTGCCGCGAGTGCCACGAGCGCTTCCGCGCGGACAAGCTGATCGAGGACTGGTGCGCGGAGAACAGCTTTGCCCTGCCCAAGCCCATCGACGCCTTCTCCCAGGATGAGATGAAGGCATTCGTGGAAGAGCACGCGATCCCCTGCCCGACCTGCGGCAAGCACAACTTTACCGATATCCGTCAGTTCAACCTGATGTTCAAGACCTTCCAGGGCGTCACCGAAAACAGCAAGAACACCATCTATCTGCGGCCGGAGACCGCGCAGGGCATCTTCACGAACTTCGTGAACGTGCAGCGCACCACCCGCAAAAAACTGCCCTTCGGCATCGGCCAGGTCGGCAAGTCCTTCCGCAATGAGATCACGCCCGGCAACTTCATCTTCCGCGTACGTGAATTCGAGCAGATGGAGCTGGAGTTCTTCTGCAAGCCCGGCACCGATCTGGAATGGTTCGACTACTGGCGCGCCTTCTGCAAAAACTGGCTGCTTTCCATCGGCTTAAAGGAGGAGGATATCCGCCTGCGCGACCACGATCCCGAAGAGCTGGTATTCTACTCCAAGGCGACGACCGACTTCGAATACCTCTTCCCCTTCGGTTGGGGCGAGCTCTGGGGCGTGGCGGACCGCACCGACTACGACCTGACCCAGCACATGAATACCTCCGGCCAGGATATGACCTACTTCGATCCGGACACGAACGAACGCTACGTGCCGTACGTGATCGAGCCTTCGCTGGGCGTGGAGCGCAGCGTCCTGGCGGTGCTCTGCGGCGCCTACGACGAGGAAGTATTAAATGCGGAAAAGAACGACGTCCGCACGGTCCTGCACTTTAATCCGGCTATCGCGCCGGTCAAGATCGCGGTGCTGCCGCTCTCCAAGAAGCTGAGCGAAGACGCGGAGAAGATCTACGGCGAACTGTGCAGATACTGGAACTGCGAATACGACGTGACCGGCAATATCGGCAAGCGCTACCGCCGGCAGGATGAGATCGGCACGCCTTACTGCGTGACCTACGATTTCGACTCCGAGACCGACGGAGCCGTCACCATCCGCGAGCGCGATACCATGGACCAGGTCCGGATCCCGGTCGCGGAACTGAAAAACTGGTTTGAGGATAAATTCCGTCTGTAAGAGGCGGCTCCGGAAAGGAGACCCGGGATGAAAAAAGTATGGACAGGCTTTCTTCTGGCCTTCCTGCTCGGCCTCGGCTTCTGGTCTGTTTCCATCCGCGCGGATGAGGTGCAGCAGCGCGAGAGCGAAGTACAGGAAATAGAAGAGAACATCAAAAAAGAAGAAGAGAGACAGAAACGGGCGGAGGAAAACGCCGCCTGGGTCCGCTATCTGCGCAATAAGCTGCAGGAAGAGCTGGACGTTGCCCAGGCCGAGCTGAACGTGATCCTGGACGATCTGACGGAGCTGAACCGTCAGGCGGAGGACGCGGACGCTTCCGTGAATTACTATCTGGAACAGCGGGTGGAATCCGAGGAACGGCTCGCGGAGCAGAAGGCCGCCATGGCGCTCCGGATCCAGTACAGCTATGAACAGCCGGCCACCTCCTACTGGGATCTGCTCTTCGGGGCAAAATCGCTGGGCGAGATCCTGAGCAAGGCGGAATATATCAGCTCCATGTCCTCTTATGACAAGGCCATGATGGAGGAATACGAGGCCACGCTGGCCGAGTGCTCCGAAAATCTGGACCTGATGGTGGCCGAACAGGCGCGGCTGGTGGATCTGCTGGCGCAGTCCGAGGAGAAGGAGGCGGAATATACCGCCAAGACCGAGGAGATGCTGGCGAAGATCGCGCAGTACAACGCAAGCGCGGCGGAGTATACCGAGCAGGCCGAAGCCTATGCCGCCGAGGTCGCCGAACAGCAGGAAAAGCTGGTCGTGGCGCAGGAAGCCGCCCGCAGGGCGGCGGAAGAGGCCGCCCGCCGCAAAGCGGAGGAAGAGGCGGCCCGGAAGCGCGCCGAAGAGGAAGCGGCCCGCCAGCGGGCGGAAGCTGCCGCGAAGGCAGCGGCGGAAGAAGCCGCCAGACGCGCTGCGGAAGAGGCGGCGCGGAAGAAAGCGGAGGAAGAGGCGGCCGCTGCGGCGGCCAGAGCCGAGCAGGAACGGATCCAGCGGGAGCGGGAAGAGCTGCTGGCGCGGACGGCTGAGGAAAAGCGCGCCGCACAGGAAGCGGCCCTGATCGCCTCCGACAGGCGTGCGGTCGGCTCCATCATCATCGATCCGGATCTGATCAATCCCTCCGGCTATACGAACCTGCAGCTCCTGGCGGCGATCATCGACTGCGAGGCCGGCGGCCAAACCTACGAAGGCAAGGTCGCGGTGGGCAATGTCATCATGAACCGGATCCTGGATCCGCGCTTCCAGACGACCATATACGACGTGGTCTACGGTCCCGGCCAGTTCTCCCCGGTCAAGAACGGCTTCCTGGCCCGGAAGCTGGCGCAGGGAGCGACGGAGGCCTGTTACGAGGCGGCCCGTGACGTGCTGGCCGGCGTGTGGGTCATCCCGAAGGAATACCTGTATTTCTGTACGCCGGAAGTCTTTGCCAAACGGCCTCCGAAGCGCTATACAAGCGCGATAACGGTCTGCTGGCACGTGTTCTACTATTAAACTTCAGCTGCCCGGCACGCGCCGGGCAGTATCAAAAGGACCATTTATGAAAATCTACAATACCTTATCCAGAACCAAGGAAGAATTCGTCCCGATCGAACCCGGCAAGGTCCGGATGTACGTCTGCGGCCCCACGGTCTACAACCTGATCCACATCGGCAACGCCCGCCCCATGATCTTTTTCGACACGGTGCGGCGCTACCTGGAGTACAAGGGCTACGCGGTCAACTACGTGTCCAACTTCACCGACGTGGACGACAAGATCATTCGCCGCGCACTCGAGGAGGGCGTGGAGTCTTCCGTCATTTCTGAACGCTACATCGACGAATGCAAGAAAGACATGGCGGGCATGGACGTTAAGCCCGCCACGAAGCACCCGAAGGCGACGGAGGAGATCGGCGGCATGATCAAGATGATCCGGACGCTGATCGAAAAAGGTTACGCCTACGAGGTGAACGGCACCGTGTACTTCCGGGTCCGCCGCTTTGCGTCGTATGGCAAACTGTCCGGGAAAAACCTGGACGATCTGATCAGCGGCAACCGCGCTCTGCTGGTGACCGGCGAGGAAGAGAAGGAAAACCCCGGCGATTTCGTGCTCTGGAAGCCGAAAAAGGAAGGCGAGCCCTTCTGGCGCTCCCCTTGGGGCGAAGGCCGGCCCGGATGGCATATCGAATGCGCGGTGATGTCGAAGAAATACCTGGGTGAGGAGATCGAAATCCACGGCGGCGGGGAGGACCTGATGTTCCCGCAGCACGAAAACGAGATCGCCCAGAGCGAAGCGACTTCCGGCAGGA
>JAEEGI010004003.1_pt1 | contig 34765 bp, 29 predicted proteins | sample 8958751 | NCBI WGS metagenome assembly JAEEGI01 (sample SAMN16246545, study PRJNA631951) | gut metagenome | biome: gut microbiome; feature: rumen; material: KS-attached | host: Bos | place: Iran: Karaj | collected 2018-10
CAACGATCTGTTGGAACCTTATTTCCGTCAGCGTAGTTGTAGAAACCGATACCAGTCTTAACACCAAGCTTCTTACCACGAACCATCTTACGAAGAAGTGGGCATGCGCGATACTTGGAATCGCCAGTCTCTGAATAGAGAACATCCATGATAGCAAGAACGATATCAAGTCCGATGTAATCGCCGAGCTCAAGTGGTCCCATAGGATGGTTACATCCAAGCTTCATAGCTGTATCGATACCCTGAATATCTGAAACGCCTTCTGAATATACGAAGATACCTTCGTTGATCATAGGAACAAGGATTCTGTTTACTACGAATCCTGCAGCTTCATTAACCTGAACAGGAGTCTTTCCAAGATCCTCAGAAATCTTCTTGATCTTCTCAACATAATCATCAGGAGTGTTAGCGCCCTGGATAACCTCAACAAGCTTCATAACAGGAGCTGGGTTGAAGAAATGCATACCAATGATAGGCTTAGCAAGACCTGAACCAATCTCTGTGATTGAAAGTGATGATGTATTTGAAGCAAAAATGCAATCAGGATTCTTAACGATGTTTTCCTGAAGCTCCTTGAAAAGATTCTTCTTGATATCCATAACTTCAAGAGCAGCCTCAACTACGAGATCAGCATCTGCACAAATGTCATTAAGACCTGTCTGGATCTTAGCTGTGATAGCATCAGCCTCTTCCTGAGTCTTCTTTCCCTTAGCAACCTGCTTATCAAGACCTTTCTTGATCTTGGCAAATCCGCCCTCTGCGAACTCTGTCTTGATATCGCAAAGATATACTTTTTCAACGCTCTGTGCCTGAGCAAATGTCTGTGCAATACCAGATCCCATTGTACCTGCGCCAATAACTGCAACCTTCATTTTAAATTCCTCCTATATAAATAAATATAATTTAATAATCACGCATTTTTAAAAGCAACAACCTTAACCTTAGCTGGATCATCTTTCTTTCTGAGGAAGTTAGCCATTCCCTCTCTCTGATCCTCTGTCTCGAAGCATGAGCCAAAGAGCTTCTCTTCGATTACAAGTGCATTGTCGATGTCTGTCTGAAGACCATCGTTGATTGCCTTCTTGCAAGCACGAACAGCGATAGGTGCGTTTGCAGCAATCTGTGATGCCATCTTCTCAGCAGCAGTAAGGAGCTCTTCCTGTGGATAAACTGCATTAACAAGACCAATTCTAAGAGCCTCATCAGCCTTGATGTTACGTGCTGTGTAGATAAGCTGCTTAGCCATTCCAGCACCGATAAGTCTTGCAAGTCTCTGTGTTCCACCAAAGCCAGGAGTGATTCCAAGACCAACCTCAGGCTGACCGAACATAGCGTTCTCTGAGCAGATACGAATATCGCAGCTCATTGAAATCTCACATCCACCGCCAAGTGCAAATCCATTGATTGCAGCGATTACTGGAAGTGGGAACTGCTCTATCTTACGGAATATATCATTACCCTTCTTACCAAAAGCCTCACCCTCAGCCTTTGTAAGTGTGCTCATCTCTCCGATATCAGCACCGGCAACAAATGACTTCTCGCCAGCACCTGTAAGAACAACTGCTCTTACAACGTTTGTATCAATGCTGTCAAAAGCAGCAGCAAGATCATCAAGAACCTGTGAATTGAGAGCATTGAGTGCTTCTGGTCTGTTGATTGTAACAACAGCGATGTTTTCTTTTACTTCGCAATTAACAAAACCCATTACTATTTCCTCCTGTAATATATTGTGATAATAGCCTGCCACTAAAAAAGCAGCAGGCTACTAAAAATCTTATGCTTCGTACTTCTCTACTATAGTAGCGCAGCCCATTCCACCACCGATGCAAAGAGTAGCAAGACCCTTCTTAGCATCGTTTCTCTTAGCCATCTCATGAAGAAGAGTAACAAGGATACGACATCCTGATGCTCCAACTGGATGTCCAAGTGCAATAGCACCACCATTTACGTTAACCTTGCTCATGTCAAAGCCAAGATCCTTAGCAACTGCAACTGACTGAGCTGCAAATGCCTCGTTAGCCTCGATAAGGTCGATATCATCAAGTGAAAGCTCTGTCTTCTTAAGAACCTTCTTGGTAGCAGCAACAGGGCCAATACCCATAACTTCTGGCTCAACACCAGCAAGAGCTCCGCCAACCCATGTAGCCATAGGCTTAACACCAAGCTCCTTAGCCTTTTCTTCGCTCATAACAACTACTGCAGCAGCGCCATCGTTGATACCTGATGCGTTACCAGCTGTTACAAGACCGCCCTCTTTACCAGAGCAGCATTTAAGCTTTGCAAGAGTCTCAACAGTTGTACCAGCACGAGGGCCCTCATCTGTCTTGAACTCAACGATTTCCTTCTTAACCTTAACTGGAACAGGAACGATCTCGTCGTTGAACTTGCCATCAGCCATAGCCTTCTCGCACTTCTGCTGAGAATTAGCTGAGAACTCGTCAAGCTCTTCTCTTGTAAGGTTCCATCTGTCGCAGATATTCTCTGCTGTGATCATCATGTGATAATGATTGAAAGCGTCTGTAAGAGCATCGTTAACCATTGTATCTACAACAGTTCCGTTGTTCATACGATATCCAAAACGTGCATTAGGAAGTGCGTAAGGAGCCATAGACATGTTCTCCATACCACCGGCAACTACGATATCAGCCTCGCCAGCCTTGATGAGGTCAGCTGCCATATTGACACAGTTAAGACCAGATCCACAAACTACGTTAAGAGTAACTGCAGGAGTCTCGATTGGAAGACCAGCCTTGATAGAAGCCTGTCTAGCTACGTTCTGTCCAAGACCTGCCTGGATAACGCATCCCATAAGTACTTCATCTACCATCTCAGGCTTAACACCTGCTCTGTTAAGTGCCTCCTTGATTACGATTGAACCAAGTTCTGCTGCAGGAGTATTGCTGAGAGCTCCGCCCATCTTACCAATAGCTGTTCTGCAAGCGCCTGCTATAACTACTTTCTGTGCCATAAAGTTTTCCTCCGTATAACTCGTTAAATTTTTATCAGAACAGAATAATTGTAGCACACACATTAGGCAAATGCAACAAAAACTATCAATCTTCCGTTAGATTTTTATTTAAAAGCCATAAAATTGATATTTATTTATCAATTTGTTGTTAAAAAAATAACAGTGCCGTATTCCTACAACACTGTTATTTCAATCATCTAATTAAGTTTGATAACCAAGGGCTTTATCATACTTCTGGTTCAATAAGTCCGTATGTATTTCCCTTTCTCTTATAAACTACATTAACCTGATCAGTTTCTGCATTTACAAATACAAAGAAATTATGTCCCAGAAGCTCCATCTGAACACATGCATCCTCAGCATACATAGGCTTAGGATCAAACTTCTTCATACGCTCGATGCGAATGTCCTCATCGTCCATATAATCAGTCTCGATGTATTCCTTCTTGAAGTTGCTGGCTTCTGCCTGCTGTTTGTCTACAAGTTTGCTCTTATACTTCTTGAGCTGTCTCTCAATAACCTCCTCTACAAGATCGATTGATACATACATATCATTGCTGATCTGCTCTGCACGGATAATTTTTCCTTTTACGGGAATGGTAACTTCGATTTTATGTCTCTCTTTATCCACATTAAGAGTGACATTTGCGTTAGTATCGGGAGTGAAATACTTCTCCAGCTTGCCTATCTTTTCCTCGACTGCGGAACGAAGGCCAGGTGTTACTTCGATGTTCTTTCCTACGATTGTAAATTTCATGCAATCATCCCCTTTTCGATAGCCTACAATAATTTCTGAAAAAAGAAATATCTTCAGCCATTATTTAAGACAATTCAGCGCTCTATGCGGTTTTTGTCTATACGCTATTATACCATTGAATAAAGCACAGATGCAATTTATTAGAGTGATGCTAAACATAATCTTTTTATTAACAAGCCGATTTTGTGCAACATGCACAATAAATAGCTATTGCTTTCAATTGTGTAAAACTCGTTTGTTTTCAACCCTATTTGTGGACAATGTGGATAACTTCGTGTATAAGTTGTTAAAATCGGAATTCTTATCCTGTGGATTGTGGATAACTTATAAAGAAAATGTGAAAAAAAAATATTAATTTCATGTTGACTTTTGGTTTTATGTGCAAATGTGAGAAATACAGGCTCGAAGGGCATTAAAAAAGGGCCGTCGCTTTTGCGACGGCCCATAAACTTTATTTTAGAAGATCCTTCTAACCGCAAGTACTGTTCTGTAGTCCGCATTTGAAACCTTGATACCAGTCTTGGCTGTACTAGCATGTACGATCTGTCCATTACCAATATAGATAGCAACGTGGCCAGAGTAGCACACGATATCACCAGGCTGTGCGTTAGAAAGACCATCAACAGCTGCGCCAACTGATCTGTCAGCACCAGAGCTATGAGGAAGACTAACACCGAAATTGTTATAAACACTCATTACAAATCCTGAACAGTCAGCACCGTTTGTCAAGCTGGTTCCACCATATACATATGGATTACCAACGAACTGAAGTGCAAACTGAGCAACTGCAGAACCGATAGAGCTTGTAGCTGTAGTATAAGAACTAGCTGAATTGTAGCTGCTTGATCCCGAAGAGCTTGAAGACTTGGAAGTATTGCTCTTAGCTGCCTTATTAGCTGCTGCTCTTGCTGCAGCTTCCTTAGCAAGACGAGCTTCCTCTTCAGCCTTGGACTCAGCCTTAACGAATTCAGTAGAAAGAGTTACGTAATCAGTAGATACGTATCCGTCACCTTCCTCGATACTAACCTTAACCCATCCGTCGAGTTCTTCCTCAACAACAAGTTCGTCCTCGATAGGAACAAGACCGATAACTTCTGCATCAAGTCCTGCACCATTTCTAACCTTAAGGGTTGTAGTAGTAACAGTAGCGATTCTGGTTCCAACTTCCTTGGCAAGTTCCACTGCATCATCACCTGTGACACAGAACTCTGCCTTAACAAAGCCTTCTACAGAACCTGACTGGATCTTGTACCATCCATCCTGCTCCTCAATATAAGTACCAACTGACTTATCATAGAGCTTACCAACGATCTCGCCTTCTTCACTAGGAATATCTCTTACATTAACGTAATTAGTAACCTTAGCGATAACAAGAGACTTGAAGAGTTCCTCTTCTGATTCCTCTGAACTCTCAGCTGTAGCCTCTGTAGCTAACTCCTGAGTGTTCTTAATAACAGCACCTGTTGCATTCTGAATATCTGCAAGAACGCTGTCTGTTACTGTAGAAGCAAGTGGTGTTACATCTGTTACTGCATCTGATAAATCTACCTTGTCACTTGAAGTGCTGCTGGTAGATGAAGTTTCTGATTGAGTCTTTTCGGCTTCAACTGACTGCTGCAAAGATGACAATGACACCTGGTTATTGCCAAGTGCGAAAGTAATACCAGCCTGTGGCATTACATCTGACACCTTGTTATTTGATGCAGCAAAAGCGTCTATATCTGAACCAAAAAAAGTAAGAGCAGCTGTAACTGATAATGCGACAAGCTGCATTTTCGCTTTTCTCAAAACTGACCTCCAAATTGTTACGAAATTTGTTACATCTTTTTAGAATATAAACTAATTCTAAATTTTTGTCAACCCTAAAATAATTTAAGAAGTGACGAAAAACCGTTATTTTCGCCACTTCTTAGCCTTCTTAAACGTTTTATTGCGTTTCTTTTTCTTCTATATTAAGGTGTTATTTTTCTTTTCCAACAAGGAAGTCCTGAACAGATGTTACAGCATTAGCGCCATCTGCAACAGCTGTTACGATCTGACGAAGTCTCTTTTTCCTGGAATCACCAGCAACAAAAATTCCTGGTGCAGAAGTTGCTCCGTCTTCATTCGCAATTACGTAACCTTTTTCGTCACACTCTATCAGATTTTCGAATAAATCTGTTGATGGAACAATACCAATCGCTACAAAAATACCATCGACGTTCACGTCATTTGTTTCTTTGTTCTTAACGTTTTCCACAACGAGGTGAGTAACCTTATCCTCGCCCTTGATTTCCTTAACAACGCTATCCCAGATAACTTCTACATTATCAAGACCAAAGAGCTCTTCCTGTAATATCTTGGTTGCTCTAAGCTCATCTCTTCTGTGGATAAGATATACCTTGCTGCAGAATCTTGAAAGGAAGATCGCATCCTCAACAGCAACATCTCCGCCACCATTTACAGCTGTTACCTTTCCTCTATAGAATGCGCCATCACAGGTAGCGCAATATGAAACTCCCTTACCAATGTATTCATCTTCTCCAGGAATCTGTAACTTGGAATGGTGTGCTCCTGTAGCAAGAATAACTGTATGTGTCTCAAACTCACCATTATCTGTAACTACCTTATATACTGGAGCCTTTGTATCAGAACCCTTATCTACGCACTCAACACCTGTTACAGTCGCATCTACGAATTCTGCTCCAAGCTTATCAGCATGCTCCCTGAACTTCATACCAAGGTCAAATCCATTCACTCCTGGAATTCCAAGATAATTGTCTACCTCGTAAGTATCAATAATCTGGCCACCACTAACTGGGTTTTTTTCAATAATTATCATATTAAGTCCAGCTCTTTTAGCATAGACAGCAGCTGAAAGGCCTGCAGGGCCAGAACCTATAATTACAAGATCGTACATAATAACCTCCTTCAAAAAAACCTTTTTGTATATGCAACTTTTATATTGATTGTGTACAATTTAATTTTATGGTAACACATTTTGAAATTTTGTAAATACATTAATTCTAAAAAGATAATTAACTTATTCTATATCCATCCACCATCGATGGTTATTACCTGTCCAGTCATATATGAAGGCGCTTCTGCAACCCTGAGTACCAGTTGTGCCACATCATCAGTGGTTCCCAGCCTGTCCATTGGAATCTCTCCCCTAAGCTCCTCCATATCCTCATCACTCAGGTGCTGCCTGTTCATATCTGTGTCTATCACTCCGCAGGCTACTGCATTGACACTTATTCCGCTTGGTGCCAGTTCTTTTGCAAGTGCCTTGGTAAAAGAATTAACGCCGCCCTTAGAAGCTGAATACGCAACTTCACAGGATGCTCCAACATTTCCCCAGACCGAAGAAATATTGATTATTCTTCCTCTGTGTTTTTTGACCATCATAGGAACAGCGAGCTTACTGATATAGAAAAGAGAGTCCAGGTTAGTAGACATAAGCCTGTCCCAATCAGCTACTTCCATATCTGTGAGAAGCCCCATCCACGCTACTCCGGCATTATTTACTACAATATCTATATCATCTATCTGCTCAAATACTTCTTTTACAGCCTGAAAATTCCCTACATCACATTTAAATGCTCTGGCTGTTATCCCGTTCTTATCAGATATCTCCCGGCAAAAAGCTTCCAGCGCATCTATATTATTCTGACACAACATAATAAGGTCATCCCCAGACTCTGCAAAAGCCTGTGCTATACCTCTTCCTATACCTCTTGATGCACCAGTTATCAAAACCTTTCTTTTCATAAAAACCTCTCGATAAAAATATGCCGCCAGGCACATTTATAACAAAACCGAGGAGCAAAAAACTCCTCGGTTACTATTGTCGCAAATATTACGCTTATTAGCAATGCTCAAGTGCCTTTAATACGCTTTCTTCCAAAAATGGCTTGGCAATAAACTCGGTGGCACCGAACTTAACGGCCTCAACCATCTTCTCCTTCTGTCCAGCTGCAGTTATCATTATAACCTTGGCATTTGGATCAAACTTTCTGATAAGCTTAAGTGACTCTAAGCCATCAATGACAGGCATTGTAATATCCATAGTCACGATATCAGGCTGCATCTTAACATACAGATCATATCCTTCCTGACCATTTACAGCCTCTCCTATTACCTCATAGCCAGCTCTATCCAAAATGTCTTTTAATACTCTTCGAGATGTTCTGGAATCATCTACAATCAGTACTCTCTTCATGACTTACCTCCGGCCCGTTCAATTATACATAAATAGTTTTATCAACCCATGTTAACGTCGTCACCTATAGCACTGAGCAAAATAATCTCTCCACCGCTTATGTAAACAGGTAAAGCTACGATAGAGCTTCCTCTTGTCTCTGTGTACGTTACTGAAAACTCCGGCGGTTCAAGTTCCACCTTGGATCCAGTCCTGCTCTTTTCTGTGGCATATAGTCCGTTAATACAGTTGATAAATTCGCAGGTTGCATCAAGAGCATCTTCTTCGGTCTCGATGAACTCCTCCTTGGTGTATGAAACAGCCAGCTTCTCCACATCCTGATATTTACCACAGATGGCTAATGTAGCCTTTTCATCGCCATGGAATTTCTGATAGCCTATTACTTCGCTTCTGAGGGATTCTATCTTATAGGCGTTGCCTATAGATACATGATTATCTATAAGTCTGTACATAGTCTTAACCGCAATGGTGATTAGTTCTTTGTGGGCTGCAAATTCTTCGCGCACGAAAATAGGAACTATTCTGTCAATGTTGTTCGACTTAAGCTCCACCAGATCAGTCTCTGTATATCCAAATTCCCGCTGGTATTCCACTTCTGCATCATGTATCTGCTCCATGGGCATAATGTTCTCGTCAACAATAGCCTGCAAAAACGCAAGATAATCATTGCCCTGAAGCTCTAATAATCTACCAAGCTGAGCCTGAGACAGATATCCTTTGTCTATCGCAATATCACCAAACTTCATATTCATTGAAGCCTGCAAGCCATTAACCTGCTCAGCCTGAGCTATCGTCATAAGCTTTTCAGAAACAGCTATAACACCAAGCTTTGCTCTGTTATTTTCCTGTGCCTTATATACCTGCAGCAATTGCTGTTTGGTTAAAAGACCTTTCTCTAGCATGTAATTGCCAAGCAATCTATCCAGCATATTCTACCTCAGTGAGATGAAAAAACGGATACTAGTCTACATTATATATTTTAGACTAATATCCGTTTATAAACAAGCCAATTATAGTTAACGCCTATTTAGTTATCTTTATTATCATTCATCCTTGCCATAGCCTGGTTAAGCGCTTTCTGCACAGCAACTTCCTGTGAATCAGATGCAGCACCTCCTGTAGGCTTAGCTGCTCCAGCCTTGGCTTTCATCTTGTCAGCCTGCTGACCAGCAACCTCAAGCATCATCATTCTATCCTTAGGAAGAACAACGCTCTGTCCCTCTGGATTGATGGTAATTCCATCTTTATCACCCATGAACTTGAGAATATCCTGATATTTGAATACGGCTGCGTTCCACTCAGAACCTCTGAGCCTCTTGCCAAACTCTATAGCATCTGTGAAAACAGGAAGGAAATGTTTGTCATCCTTGGTGTTGAGTACCAGGAATTTGAACTTGGTATCCTTATTGAACTGCATTCTGCCATCGTCAAGAACCTCAACTGGTCCCTCGTGCTGCATCGGAACGATAAAGTTACTGGATCTGATAAGGGCCAGCATTCTCATTTCCTTGGCCTTAACAACATCATCTCTCTTCTCGTACTGAACAGGCCATCTGAGCTCTTCCATAAAATCAAGCATCGCAAAGTTAAGTGCTGGATTGATAGGGTTCTTGCCAAGGTCCTCGTTATTCCACTCACCAGGAGCAGCTACGATCTCATTTCTCTTAAATCTGGCTCTGTAAGCTCCGTTATCTACAAGAACATTCTCGATTCCAATATAGTACAGATAATCAAAGAAACCTCTCTTAACAGCAGAAGTATCATCAGGATTCTCTACCTTGATCTCTTTGACCATAAGTCTTCTGAACTGCTTAGCAAAAATCTCTGCTGCCTTTTCAGCAAGCTCTTTTTCAAAATACACATTACCAAAACCGTGATCAATGAAAGGATAACCTGTTGTAGCATCGTACAGAACGTAGAGAATATCTGCGTCTCTCACTCTGCCAAGAAGCTCGTTGTATACCTTTCTGTGATTCTTCTCAAAGCCTGGAAGTGGTGCCTTCTTATTGAACACTTCAAGAGCAGTTAAAAGAAAAAGAAGCTCCTGGTTAGATAAAAATCTAAGTGAGTCTGGTGACATATCTGCATCATAGATCATCTCACCAATCTCATTTTTTCTCTCTTCCGAAACTGTCTCTGGCATCTGAGCTGCCTCAAGCTCAGGTGTGTTGACAGGATTAAGCTTAGGAAATCCTGGCCACTCCATGTCTGCATGAGCATCCATAGCAGCCTGCATCTCTTTTTCCTTCTGTGCTGCGACGCTCAGCTGCTCCTCAGCCTGCGCCTTCTCAGCGGCTTTCTTACCCCCGAACAAATCAAAAATACCCATAAAATCCTCCTAAAAAAATCTATATATCCGAAATCAGCTCTCGTAAAAGACCTGAGATACAGCCGCCAGATACTCTGGATCCTTACTTCCAGCTGTTTCGTATGGTGAATGCATAGCAAGCTGTGCAAGACCAATATCTACAGTATTAACAGCAACCTGAGCTGTGGATATATTACCAAGTGTTGATCCGCCTGGCATATCTGAGCGGTTAGTAAAGCTCTGGTAAGGAACACCAGCCTTCTCGCACATAAGCTTAAAGGTAGCTGCAGAAACCGCATCAGTAGTATATCTCTGGTTAGCATTATACTTAATTACAATACCCTTATTCATAACTGGTCTGTTGACTGGATCAGCCTTGTCCAGATTATTAGGGTGAATAGCATGAGCATTATCAGCAGAGATCATAAAACTCTGAGCAACAGCTGTGTAGTACTGCTCATTAGTTCTGCCAAGACACTCATTAATTCTTGTAAGTGTATCCTTGAGGAATGTAGAAGCCGCGCCCTGCTTGGTACCACTTCCAACCTCTTCATTATCAAATACGCAGTGAACTGCCACATTATCAGAATCAGCCGCATTCATGAAACCTTCGAAGGTTGTGTATACACACTCCTGATCATCCAGTCTGGAGCTTCCTATAAACTCATCTGAAGCGCCCCATACTGTAGGCTTAACTCTGTTATATAAAAAGAGATCGTGTCCTAAGATATCTTCCTTCTTAACTCCTGCTGCCTTTGCAACAACTTCAAAGAACTTATCCTTGGCACTGTCATCGCCGAAGATAGGAAGCATATCCTTCTGGGCATTGTACTTGTATCCGTCATTGGCCTCGCGGTTCATGTGAATAGCAAGAGCTGGAAGCATGAGAAGATCTTTGTCTACGTTAACAAGCTTGGTCTGTGCCTGACCTTTTTTGTCTCTCACAATAAGTCTTCCGGCAACTGAAAGAGGTCTGTCAAACCACTCAGCGCAGAGCATTCCACCATACTTCTCAACATTTAACTTGATATATGCACCAGGAATTTCCATCTCAGGATTCTCCTTGATCTTGAAGGAAGGAGAATCACTGTGGCTTGCGATCATATAAAAGCCCTTGAAATCCTTTTTTGGAATCTTAAAAGATATAATGGAAGAATCATTTCTGGTAACAAAATATTTGCCACCTTTTCCGCCCTTAACTGGAGCAATCTTCCACTCATCAGCCTCTTTAAGCTCTGTATATCCAGCCTCCACAAGACGCTTTTTCAGATTATCAACCACCTGAAAACAGGAAGGACTCTCGTCAATAAACTCAAGCATTCTTAAAGTTATATCAGAATATAAATTGTTTTTCTTCTTATTAGCCATATAAACCTCGCTATTTTGCCCATGCAAAACATTTCAAATTTTATACCAACTTATATTAATATCTACGCCCCTTTAAGTCAACAAAATCCATGTAAAGGCTGCAGTTACAGGCTTTTCACACCATGTCAAAAAACATATTGGATAAAGGCTACAGGTATGGTAAAATGTAAGCACTTACATTTCAAACAATCTATTACGTTTTTCATGTAAGCAAATATGTATAAATCACAGAATTTGAATGGAGATGTTATGACAAGAGAAGAAACCTTCAAGATGCTCAGTGAGTATGTTGATTTCCTTTTAGAGAAATCTGATGCTGAGCACCCTTATTGGAACATTGAGAATGTACTTAGTGGCAAGCCCAACAAGTGGAACTATATTGACGGATGTATGATCACAGCAGTTCTTTCACTTTATGAAATGACTGGTGATCAGAAATACCTTGATTTTGCTGACAAGTTCGTCGGCTGGTTTGTTCAGGAAGATGGTTCTATTAAGACCTACAGCACAGCTGAATATAATCTTGATAACATCAATCCATCCAAGAATCTGTTCAAATTATATGACCTTACAGGTAAAGAGAAATACAGAAAGGCAATGGATACAGTAAGAGCTCAGCTCGATACTATGCCTCGTACAAATGCTGGCAACTTCTGGCACAAGAACATCTATCCTTATCAGGTATGGCTTGATGGAATGTACATGGCTCAGCCTTTCTACATGGAATATGAGAGACGCTACAACAAGATGCAGGGTTGCCTTGATTCCTTCAAACAGTTCAAGAACGTGGAAGCTCTTATGAAGGACGAGAAGACTGGCCTCTACTACCATGGCTATGATGAGAGCCGCGATATGTACTGGGCTGATAAGGATACTGGCTGCAGTCCTAACTTCTGGCTCCGCGCACTTGGCTGGTTCACTGTAGCTCTTGTTGATACAGCAGAGGCCATGGATGAATCCATGTACTATGAGTACAGATACCTTCAGACAATGCTTGAGAACCTCGCTAATGCACTTATTCCTTTCCAGGATGAGAGCGGAATGTTCTATCAGGTTGTAGATAAAAAAGATGATTCCCGCAACTACCTTGAGACATCAGGTACTGCACTTATCGCATATGGTCTTCTTAAGGGTGTTCGCCTTGGTTATCTTCCTAAGCGTTTCGAGGATGTAGCTATGAAGGCATTTGATGGAATCACAGAAAAATATCTTTCTCGCAACGAAGACGGTTCACCTAAGCTCGGCGGTATCTGCCTCGTAGCAGGTCTTGGCGGAGCACAGCACCGTGACGGCTCACTTGAGTACTACTTCTCAGAGCCAGTTGTTGAGAACGAAGCTAAGGGTGTAGCACCACTTATCCTTGCTTACACTGAGATTCTTCGTAGAAACAAATAAGTTTTATTAAAAACATGGGCTATGCACTTAGTGCATAGCCCTTTTCTAATGTCTATTTTAATTCGTATGAAATCTTAAATTTATTATCTGCAAACTTCACCTTGGCCATTGCTCCGCATAGCATTGGAATCATTGGCGGGTGATGTCCTATATCGAGATCCATAAGGATAGGAACTCCGAACTGCCCAAGCATGTCTGTAACAGCCTTGTACTGATCAAGACCAAACATATCCTGTCCAAAGGCTGCACCAGGCCTGCCAATCAAAAAGCCCTTAACATGAGAAAACCAGCCAGCTTCTCTAAGGTTCCAGATAGAACGACGTATGCTGTAAACATTAAGGTCACAGGCTTCAAGAAACCAGATAATACCGTCCCCAGCGTATCTCTCTGAAAAGCCTTTTGCATCCTCGTATGGAGTGCCCACAAGATTGGCAAGACAATCAAGACAACCACCAATAAGTCGACCAGAAAACTCTATTTCTTCATGTACATCAGCGCCATCAACGAGGCCCTTCTCACCAATATAAGCCTTCATCCTGTTGGGCTCTGTCACATAGTAGCTACAGAGGTTATCAGGATTCTCAGGAAGCTCCATCTCCCATTTATCATAGCTCTCAAATTCAAACTTCTTTCCGGTAATAAGATCAAAAGCATCTGCAACAGCAGGGTGCCACTTGACCATTCCAAAATCTCCTGCGCAAGGCGCATAGATTCCGGCAGTATCCGCTAGTGTTACAGAGGGGAAAAGAAAGTTTGTATTATCAGAATACCCCATGTACCACTTAGGCTTTGCTGCTGCCACAGCTTTGAAATCGATAAATGGTACGACCTCATCCATCAGCTCGCCGCCACCTACAGACATAAGCACGTCATTCTTATCACTAACGTAGTACTCATTTAATTCCTGGCCGCATTTATCAGGAGTATTGCTGATACCTATTCCCTCAGCTTTATCGCAGTTAGGACCGATATCCAGCCTGTAGCCCTTAGCGGTAAAGGTCTTCTGGGCATTATCAAAACGACTGATATAAGGTTCAAAGGTGCATCCAAACGATGGAGCTACGAACCCAATTGTTCCACCAGGTTTCAAAAACTCAGGATATCTCATTCTGTCCCTCCTATCACAAATTCAATGCTACTATTGTTTATTACTCCGGTTCATGGAAAGAATCTGATATTCAGAGTGGGCATATCTTCACAAGCCTCACCTGCAAGCCTTCTAAGCGCCTCGAAATACTTGCCAAGTCTCAATTCAGCAAACTTGGAATTATAAAAAACAATGTTCCAGCCCTCTCCGTATTCTCTCAGCACATCATTAAGAGCGTCAAGATTACGGCCGTAATAATCAGGAAGAGGCAGCTCTTTAACCAGCAGCTCCTGCAGATCTTCCTTGCTATATACTTCCATCAGATCTATATAAAAAACTTTTTCCATCATGGTTCTCCATACAATAGTTCAAAGGATTCATAGTGATTCCCAGTATAATAAATCAGGCCATCATTGGAATAAATGATTCTCTTGGCTCCGCGCTTACTCTTACCCAGTGTATCTATATCACACTCGTAGTATTTACGTCCCTTCTTTTCTGGTAAAAGACCTTCATAGTTGCCGAAGTAATCTCCGCCAATGCACTTTCCAGGCGCATATTCCTCAAGACTTCCTCCAGGCCAGCCAAGCTTCTTGGCTTCCTTCTTGGTTATAAAATTCGGAGGAAGCTTCCCATAGACAGAAATGTAACTGGCTACATCATCCTTGCTGGTGTAGGTTCCATCCTCGTCTATTGTGGCGGCAGCTTCTTCACTAGCAACTTCTTCACTTACCGACGTTGTCGCAGCAGTACTTCCAGTCTCGAGATATATCGTAGTTGCTTCTGTGGCTGCTTCTACAGATTTCTCGACTCCTGGTGCAACGGGCTGCGGAACAACACCCCTGCTGCCGTCAGTACACCCTGTGATCCACAGTGTTATTACCAGCAGCATCCAAAGTGCAGCGCCTCTAAACTTTTTAGTCCATTTCCATAATCTCATGGATAAATCTCCTCACAAACACCCGATGTTCACACAACACTCATGCTGCCAGGTTGTAGAACATGTAGAAAAGAAGGGATCCTGCCAGAGCCAAAATAACGCTAAACACTGACACAAGCGCCACAACTCTCATAAACAGATTCTCTTTATTGTCGCAAACAGCCACCAGTCCCAGTGCCGTAAACACTAGAGAAGCTGTCATATATCTAAAGTCGCTACTGCAGGTGTATGGATACTTAAATACATACAGACAGAAGCTGATCAACATAAACACATAAGTAAACAAAAGGAATGTAGTCCTAAGACCATCCTCTTTTTCTTTTAGCTCATTAATAAGTTTAGCAGCGTAGCTAGCTATAAATGCTATTGTCAAAAGAACTCCTGCCACAATTGAAGCCACATAGGCAATCTGACATACAGCAAGAAGCCCACGTCCAATTTCAACAGGATAGCTCTCAGAAAACAGTCCGGTCTGGAACAGGATAACCCAGGTATTATGTATAGAAGCAGCACTCAACACGTGGAAAGGGAACTCCACATGAAGGTCAGCAATACTTGGGATACCAATAATCGACCAAACTGAATATGGTCCTGTGTACATTACGGACTCATTAGGAATAAGTGCAGGAGAAGGAATTCCAGGCTTCTCACCAAATAGCACAATATTTCTTACGATGTAGGACAAACCAATAGGAATACAGATTACGCCAAATACCACGTACTGCAAAAATGTATTCCTGATAGCAACCTTATTGCCCTCTTTTATCACCTGTATCAGGTAGATCAAATAAACAAGCGCAATTGAGAAGGCGCAGATAGCTGTATTTAATTTACTGATCATTCCAAATCCAAGAGCCAGCGCTATCAGAATGATATTAAGGAAAGTCTTATCCTGTATCCATACAAGCACTCTCCAGATTGTCACCAGCAAAAGAAGAAGAGCAAGAATATCATTATTGACTGATCCGCCAAGAACAAGGAGCTTGGGATGGAACGCAAAAAGACACATTCCAAGACTGAGAAGCTCTTCCCTGACACCACTCTCCTCCAGGATGTGCAGCATCACAACAATGCAAAGACCAGAATAAATCAGAGTTGGAACCTGTAGATTCTGAAATGCCAGCTCCTCAGGAACACCAAGCAGTCTCTGAATAGTCATCCATACCGCCTCAATAGTATGATGAAGCGGTGGATGATAATATCCAAAATGATCATATGGATCCATGTCAGGAAGATGAAAGAATTTGTAAATGTACTCAATATAGCCAATGTGGCCATTATTAATGTTATCAGTATTAAAGCCCGTATATGTGCCTGCATCATTTTGAAGCGTATATATGTCGTAAAAGAGGACATAGCCTGCTCTTATCAGCATTCCAAGCCATACAGTCCACAGAATCCCCTTCTGAGTGTCAAGCTCTCCTCTAAGCTTCTGATCAGCCATCAGGAAAAGACTCACAAATCCAGTCAGAAACAGCAGGGCCAACTGAAGCTGTACAAAACCACCATGGGCTATGGATGTAGCATAATTACCCTGAAGTACTGCCACGCATAATGCGACCAATAATACTATAAGATTGGCCTTAACATATACGGATTTTTTTACGGTAGACATTATTATTCCCCCAAATAATCATATATTACTTATAAGAAACACCTGTAAGAGTGTTCTTGTCTACATTTATAAGCTCAGGTTCCTTATCAGCACTTCCGCTGATTGTCATATTTGTCAGCACAAGCTCTTTGACATTCTTGGCATAAATGCTTCTGCCACTCATCTCGTCAAAGTTATCCATCATGACAGGTCTTTCTGGGACACGCTCGTTCTCAGGAAGGAAGCTTGCATTTATATTCTCGAATACGAGCTTACCAATTGGTCTCTCCGGAAGTCCTACCGCGCAAAGGATACATGCGCTTGCGCCCTTACACTCAATGTTTCTTCCTGTGATTGAACCAATAACGGGTGTCATCTCGTCAACTGGTGCAGGATTCTGATTCTGAACATAGTCTGTATGTCCGTCTGGATCGCAGAAGTAGAACATATTTACAGTAAATGGCATATGTACGCCATCCATATCGATATTCTCAAAAAGAATGTCATCAAGAACAGATCTCTCGCCTCTTCCGCGTCTTGTTTTGATTCTAAGGCCTCTGTCAGTTCCGTCAAATATGCACTGTGACACTCTTACATTCTTAACTCCGCCTGCAACCTCAGAACCAACAGTAACACTACCATGGCCTCTCTCAAATTTACAGTTACGGATAATAATATTCTCAGTTACCTTGTGATGCTCCATGCTCATGTAGTACTTACCACTCTTTATGGCCATACAGTCATCACCAACAGAAATAGTTGTTCCAAGAACCAGTACATTCTTGCAGCTCTCTGGATCAAGTCCATCAGTATTAGGTGAATCTGATGGATTGTGGATATACATGTTGAGGAAAGCAAGATCATCACTGTAGTATGGATGAATTGTCCAGCAAGGTGAATTCTGTACACGCACATTCTGAACTCTGACCTTCTGACATCTTACAAGATACATTGCAAAAGGTCTCCATGCACCTCTTTTAACCTTGGCATTAACCCACCAGTCGCTATTACCTGCATTTCCGTCAATAGTTCCTGGTCCAATAATATCAAGATTATGTGCATCAATTGCAGTAATAAGTGAAGCATAGCAGTTAAGCGGATTGCCTTCCCAGGTTCCAAGGTTATACTCACTCTTTTCATCTGAAGATCTGGTCATTCCAGGAAGAATCGGATAATGATTTCTGTCTGTATCTCCCAGGATAACTGCTCCCTCGTCAAGCCAGAAGGTCATGTCGCTCTTAAGGAAAAGAGGTGTAACAAGATACTCTCCCTTAGGAACATAAACTGTACCATCCTTGGGACATGCACAGATTGCAGCCTGAATTGCTGCCGTATCAAGAGTTACGCCGTCGCCCTTAGCTCCAAAGTCTGTTACATCCAAAAGGTAGGACTCATGACCTGTAGTAAACTTCTGACTCTCTTCAGCTCCCTCCAACTTAACTGTAATAGTATATTCCTTATCTGGTAAAAGAGCTGGCACAGACACTACGTTCTGAGTTCCTCTATATACTTCTCTGCCGTCAATTTCTACTGTGTATTCCTCTGCCTGCTGAAATATAGCATCAGATTCCAATTCTATAGTTACGCTTCTGTTAAAAACTTCTACAATATTAAACTTCATATAATTCTCCTCGGTAAATCTAAACATAAAAAATGCTATCATGTAATACTCTTACATGATAGCATATTTAACATTAACTAAAAGCGATATTTATGAACAGAACCCTTACTATGTTTGCTCTGATCATTCAGTAATAAACTTCTCAATTACATTGGCAGTTTCAGTGATCTGCTGAGTATTGGAGATTGTAGCCTCTCCGTCACCACTCTGCTCGCCATAATTACCAAAGCCAGCGTGATTACCACCTTGTATCACATATTCTTGTGCGTCTGCAGGCCAAAAGGATTTGCTACCCTCATAGCCCTCCATATTGAGAACCTTATCTTCTGATCCATAGATAGACAAGAGCTTCATATCTCTGTTGCTAAAATCTGTGGTGGTGTACGATGCACACAGGATGATTCCCGCATAGGTTCCATCCTCCTGATCTGCCATATACTGGCTTGCTGCCACTCCTCCAAGGGAATGTCCAGCCATGTACCACTTTAGATCCTCAGCTTCTTTTGTTCTGTCTGCATATTTCTCTTTTATCAGATCTGCTGCATTCAGCCTAAGAAACGCCAGATTCTCCGGCATTCTGGGAAGAAGACATACAAAACCTCTTTCAGCCAATTCATACATAAGTCCACTATAGGCTGTGTACTGAACCTTTCCACCTGGGTAAAAAACTATTATAGCCTTGGCATCTTCATTGGTAGGAACAAATACCACCAGGTCTTTATCCGAATATGTCTGAACACTATCGCCTACGCTCTGCATGATCTCAGTTATTAAACCATTATCAGCCCTGTATGAGCGTGTAGCATAAATCTTAAATCCTATGGCGAAGACAAGCGCCAAAACCAGCACTGCTCCAAGGATTATTCCAACTACTTTGAAAATCTTTTTTAAAAAGCTTTTGTTACTCAAGAACTACTGCTCCCTTCATACTATCATCCATGATCCTGAGTAGTTCCATCACGCTTGAAAAAGATTTCTTTTCATTAGAAGAAGCTACAACTACATGCCCTTGCCAGGTAGCATTCTGCCTGAAAGCAACCTGCACTACAAACGTAGCCAGTCTACCTTTTTTACCCTGAATGTTTCTGGTACCATGCTGTTTCTGAATCTTATCGATTACAAGCTCATCATCCTTGACCTCTTTTCTCCTATGAGGCTGATGCTCTTTGGGAATGAAGACTCTCTGCTCAAGACCTTTCTGCGGAAAGTCCCATTCATCCATAAGATTATCCATGATGGTCACCATGGCAGTGGCACTCTCAAATGGTATCGGATTGTCCGAATACTGATGCCACAAGCATCCCTGATAGTCAGCATTTTCATTGTTATCAATGCAGATGCTTATTAAATTTCTGGCAAATAACATTTGCTTGGCTTCACTCATTAGACTTACTCTTCCTTCTGTTCTTCATCCTTTTTCCTGGATGTCATCAAAAGACCTGCTGCCATAGCCCCAGCTGCAACTATTGCCAATATACGAAGTGCTAAGTTGTTTGTATCTTCAGTTCTGGATCTTCTAGCTCCAAGAACTGCTGCTCCGTTACCTGTATCTCTTCTTGCTCCAAGAACCTGTCCAGCCGCTACTGGAGTAGGTGTAGTTGGTGGAGTAGGAGGTGTTGAAGGTGGGTTATCTGGTGGGTTATCTGGCGGTGGATCATATGGTGGTGGTGGCGGTGTAACCGGTGTCGTTACCCAGATCGCGTACAGATCATTAGGAAGTGGCTCCTTATTATCTGCAGCTATCTTTTCGCCAGGCATTACAAACAATGGATTGTTATCACCTGGAACCTTACTCCATCCAGCAAATATATAACCCGTTCTAGTAAACTTAGTATCGTTATCATTAGACAGTGCAAGTACTGTCTCGTTAACCTTAAGAAGTCCACTTGCTCCAGTATCTACAACAACTGTGTCATCAAATCCGTTATTGGAATGATATGTAATCTTTGTATACTCAGGATCGATGCTACTGCCCTTTTTGGAATCATATTGTGCCTCAAGGACAATGTAATCGTAACTACTATCATACCCCGGAATATTTTTCTGTAAATAGTCTTTTTTAATATCTATGCTACTATTCGGGTAACGAAGGATATTTGAGCTGTCCTTCTGAACCTTCCAGCCAATAAATGACCATCCCTTTTCAACCTTATCAGGAACTGCACCAACAACTGCTGAAGATCCAATCGCATATCTGTAATTGTCTATAGGAAGCCCTGTTCCGCTTGAATCCCAGTGTGGATCATCTACATTATCAATATAAATGACCTTGACATTACCTGGGCTTCTCCAGTGAGCAACTAATGTAATGTCATTAGTAATCTCACCATAGCCATATGGCTGATTATCAAGATACCATCCTACAAATTCATAGTCAGGACGTGTAACACTGGTCATCAAATCGCTTTTAATGAGCTCATCTCCATAAGCAACGACGACCTTACCATTTTTGCCTTCCATGCTGACAGGATAAGTATCCTTCTTACTCTGTACAGAAGTCTTAATAATAGTTCCATCATTAGGATCCAGAATTACATTGCATGTAATAGGCTCGTATAAAGCGTACAGAACCTTATTATCCAGTCCCATATCTTCATTCCAGTCATATACTCCACTCTGGCCTGTTGGATCTTTACTCCAACCACGGAACTTATATCCAGGCTTGTCATACTTAGAATCTTTACTAAGGTCTGGAGCAAGCTTTTGGAAATCTAAAGTATTATATGTTCCGTCGAGATAAAGTGGCATTTCAAACTTAATCTCATCAAATACATCATCAACTTCATCATCCGGAATCTTAGTAGTAACGCCATTAAAGTTGTCCATAAACTCTATCTTTGCAGTCAGTCTATGGAAAAAGAGATAAATGTCATCAGAATCATCATCAGTATAATTACCTAGAATCTTTGTTCCAACGGACATTGGCTCTTCTGCCCCATCCTTACCACGAGTAAAGTGATCTGGCTTAAATGCGCGATAATAATCATCACAGTAGAATTCAAACTCTGCGCCAAGTGCACCAAAGTGCTTAGCTGTATGATCTACTACTTCATATTTGCCATCAAGTCCCTCGCAAAGATAATGATAGACAGTATATGTTCCGGTTAATTCATGCAGATACGCTGTAAACTTAGTTGAATATGTCTTCTGATAATTAGTAAAAATAAAGCGCTCAACAAAATCCAGATTCAAGAATTTATAATTGGATGATAGTCCCTTCTTATCTTCGAACACCCAGTTGCCTTCTGGCCATACATAACCATATTTAGAAAGTGGCTGTTCATACAAACCTGTATAAGGCTCTTTGTTTAAGTCAACAATTTTACCTTTTCCATTAGGAAGGTCGACTATCTGCTTGAAATTAATTGTCATCAGATCACGATCATAATAAACATTTATGATCGTATCTTCTTCGCACCTTATCTTGTTCTCTAATACCTCAACACCATTTTCAATTCTGGTACCTTTCATCCAACCATAATGGAATCCATCCTGAGCTAAAAGAGTTTTCTTGTTAAATAAAGAATCATTTACAGTAGACCCAACCGTCGCTTTTTTGCCCAGATGAGCTTCTCCGGTTGTGGATGCAAAATACTCGTAATTCTTTGCATCATTATCTGTAATATTCTTATCATCATCTATACTCTGCTTCCAGATAATGATTGTGTAATCTGCTTTATCATTTGGAACCCACTTCGCATAAAGAACTACATCAGGGTCGGAATCTCCATAAATTCTATCCCAATCAAACGCAGAAGATTCGTCAACCTCTCCTACTTTAGCACCTTTTCTGGTATACCAGCCTTTAAACTTATAACCCTTTCTTGTAGGCTCAGCTGGATATTTGTCCCTTGCACTCTTGTCAGTGCATACGTAAACAGGATCTGTATAGGTTACACCTGCGCCATTTCCATCAAAATTAATCCAGTGAATACCTGTGGCTACTGCATATACTGTCTTAACAGTAGTAACATCAACAGGCTTGTCTATAAGCACCCTGCTGCCTTTATTAAGAGTCCAGCCTATAATTGTATCCGTGTCCTTTTTAGGTTCAGGTCTTTTAATATCATCAACTTCAACCTCAGTGGATTCACCAGTTACCAGAACTATCTTTTTAACATAATATACTTCTTCATCAACGCCAATATAGGTGAGATAGTAAGTAGTCTGAATCTTGGCAATGACATCAACCACGCTGTTAGCTGCCACATGTCCAACTGTTCCATAAGGAATCGTGCTTCCATCAACTGCATACCAACCAAGGAATTCTTCATCTGAAAGAAGACCATCTGGTACTCCTGGATTAGCAAGCTTATCGCCTTCTTTTACCATCTGAACACTAAATGGAGTAGTCTTATTGTCATAGTCACTCTGACGCAGATAGAAATTATAGGTACAGATTGCTCTTTTATCAGCTGTATCATCGCCTGAACCACCAGATCCAGCTACAATATATACAGAAAAAGCATTTGCATCAAAAGAGGCACCATCAGCATTAGCCTTGGCAACCTTTTCGGTCTTACCAGCATCATCCTGATGGATTACGGAAAATTCTTCTCCACTTAATGTATTGCTAAGTGAAATTGAAACATGAACACTCTTAGAATCTGACGGCTCGATTTCCTGGCCCTCAGCGTTATAGAAAGAAATATCAATACCCTTGGCCTGTTGAACCTCTTCGCCAAGAGCTCCCTTGGCTGTATCCAACGCTTCGGTATCTGATATTGCACGGACTTTCATAGTTGTGCCTGCTGGGAATACTCCTTCCTCAGCCTGCGCCTCAACCATAATTCCTATAGACTCGCCCTCAAATTTCTGAGCAGGGTAAGATTTTTTCTCTTCACTCGACGCAGTACTTGCAGCATCCGATGAAGCTTCTGATGAAGCATCACTTGCAGCTTCTACATCTGAGCTTGCCAAAGAAGCTGCGTCATCTGATGAACTCTCAGTTGCAGCATCCTCTGATGTGCTCGCAGAATTAGCTGCTGCCGAAGATTCCTTGGCAACATCTTCTTCTGGTATGATAGTTGAACCGGAAACCGGAGTTTCATCGGTAGCAACTGTCTCCTCCGCAGGCTTTGTTTCTTCAGGCGCAGGCTCCTGCACCTCCGATTCAGCTGACGCAGAGTCCTCCACAGAACCTCCTTCATTGTTTGAAGCTCCAGGATCAGTGTATTCTTCAGAAGCCCCCTCATTATTTGGCTCCTGATACTCTTCCTCTTCCTTTTCAGCTTCTGGAACAGCTTCCCACTCCGCTGTAGCTATAGTATCTTCTGATACTACATCATTTGCTATTTCTTCATCTGCAGCAAATACCTTTGCGTTGGAAAAAGAAAAATCACTACCAAAGGTAGTGATTGCAAATGCGACCGCCAGTAAAACTGCCAGTAATTTCTTAGATCTCTTAAGCATCACATTGCCCCCTCTGATTACTTAATATCCTAATTAAATTTTCCAGACATTATCATTATCTAATAAATATGTGATAATATCCAACAAATTGGCGATTGTTTATCGTTTTTTAAGAAATTATGCAGTCCCCTCGCCAGTTTCAGTGCTCATTTCATTGTTATTAACAGCACTATCCATTAGTTTGAACAACTCCAGTGCGCTTCTAAAACGCTCTGTTCTGTTCTCATCTGCCCAAACGATGCTCCCCTGCCATGTACCGTTTTGACAATGATCTACCTTAATAATAAAGGTCCCCTTATTCTTGCCCATATACACTTCCTTTCATACATTTTTTATTTTATCCGACAGCAATCATATAACTAATCATAATTCGTATATTTTTTGTTCGAAAATAGTATTTTGATTATATATACATATTGTCCATCAGTTCCTGCCTTGGAAGAAATGGGGCCAAATCCTCTAAAGGCGGGCTTGATAATGTTCCATCAGGATTTCTTCTGGCTGAGCTTTTAGGCTCCCACACCTGCGTTGTATCAGTAAATACTTCGCACAACACTGCTCCATCGGCCTCCAAAGCTCCCCCAAGCTTATCAGCCAGCTCATCGCCAGTTTTTATGGAAAAATATTCAAAACCAAATGCATTTGCTATTTTCTCAAAGCTAGGGAACGCAAGATCCCCGCTCTCAGGGCCAATTCCAACCTTGGAATACTCAGAAAAGATGTTATTCTGCGTAATCCTGATTGAATGATAACCATTATTATTTATAAGAAAAATCTTGATCGGTAGTTTGTTGGTGATAACTGTCTGAAGTTCCTGAAGATTCATCATGATACTTCCATCACCTTCGAGGCAGATCGTTTCTCGTCTTCCAGCACTTATACACATACCAATGGCTGCTGGAAGGCCATATCCCATGCTGGCAACTCCGTTGTTGTTAAAAAACCTGGTGCCTTTTTTTATAAACCAGCTCTGATGACCAGCAACGCAGCACGCGCCATTACTAACAGCCGTAAGGCTCTCCTCTGGCAATTTCTCCGAAAGAGTTCTCATAAAGCCGTATACATTAACTGGATCACATCCAGTGCTTCTTTGTTTGTCAGAAACAACCGGATACTTGTTCTTCCATGCTATGCACTGCTCTCTCCAGGAATTACATGGGCTGACCACTTCGTCACCTGCTACAGAAGCCATCACCTCACAGAAATCCCTGGCATCTGCCCAGATTCTGTCATCTACATGTATGGTGTGCTTGTCCATCTCAGCTCTGTCTATATCAACCATTATGACGTGGGCTTCTCTGGCCCAGCTTGCCCAGGTGTAGCCCACCTGTCTGATTGAAAGCCTGCTGCCTATTACCAGCAAAAGATCTGAATTCTGCACTGCAAAATTACCTGCACGGTCACCCATGTTTCCGCCTCTTCCGCAGTACAGAGGATTGTCATCTTCTATAAGATCTATTGAATCCCAGTAAGTACAAACCGGTACTCCAAGCTTATCCACCATGGTTCTAAAAGCTTCAAAACCGCCAGATATCCGGACGCCGCCTCCTGCATAGATTACAGGTCTCTTGGCATTTCTGATACGCTCTATGATCTCCATAGCTTTTTTAGCATCGAATCTTGGTGGAAGCTTTTCTTCATATCCCTCTTTTACCGGATCAAAGCCCTTTAGGCTATCCACATCCACATCTGTATTCTGGTAATTTACAGGAACATCGATCCATACAGGGCCCGGTCTTCCATTTCTCATAAGATACCAGGCCTTTTCCAGATGATATCTGATGTCTTCAGGCTTTTCCAGCATAACTGCATACTTGCATATATGCTGTGTCATTCTGGTAATGTCATACTCCTGATCTCCCAAAGACCTGATATCCTCATAGTCTCTGGTTTCAGAAGTACCATCCATAAGCTGTTTCCAGTATCTTACTGTAGTATCAAATCGAACCTGACCACTAACGACAAACATAGGAAGAGAATCAAGCCAGCCTCCCATCACACCAGTTATGGCATTAGTTCCGCCAGGGCCAGATGTAACACAAAGCGCAGCCACCTTATTCTCAAGTCTTGAATAACTCTCTGCTGCCATGGCTGCTCCCTGCTCATGATGAAACTGGGTGCACTTAATCCCATCGGCATGCCCAAAGGAATTATCCAAATACATAGCGCCACCGCCTACTACCATAAAGCAGTCGGTGACGCCTTTTCTTTTCAAAAAATCTACTATATAATCTGAAACCTTCATATTATTCACCACTTTATCCAAGGAGCTCTTCCTGTCTCAATAAGACTGGATAGTTCATCTCTTTCTCTGGCAGTATCCATACACTTCCAAAAGCCATTGTACTCATAAGCTGCCATCTGTCCGTCTCTGACAAGATCATGCATAGGCTCTTTTTCAAAGAAAGTATTATCACCTTCTATGTAGTCAAAAACGCCAGGTTCAAGCACCATGTATCCGCCGTTTATACGCGCGCCATCAATACTGGCTTTTTCTCTGAAGTCTCTGACGATAGATTTGTCATCCCTGTCTATATCAAAGACGCCGAATCTCTGACCAGCAAGAATCGCTGTAACAGTGGCTATTTTGCCGTGCTCCTTGTGGAACTTCAGAAGATCGTTCATGTCGATATCGCAAACACCATCACCATAGGTCATAAAGAAGGTCTCATTACCTACATGCTCTTTGATCCTCTTGATACGGCCACCAGTCATAGTGCTATAGCCGGTATCTACAACTGTAACCTTCCAAGGCTCAGCCTTCTGTGAATGGAACTCCACCTTGCCATTATTAGCAAAATCAAAAGTCACATCGCAGTTATGGAGATAATAGTTGGCAAAGTACTCCTTGATTACCTCCTGCTTGTAACCTGCACAGATTATAAATTCGTTGAATCCATGGTAGGAATATTCCTTCATAATATGCCAGAGAATAGGCTTGCCACCTATCTCGATCATTGGCTTTGGTCTCAAATGGCTCTCTTCACTGATTCTTGTTCCAAAGCCACCTGCTAAAATAACTACTTTCATTTCTTACAGTCAAATCCTTTCCAGAATGAACATATATGTCCACATAAACAAACATGATTTTAGCACATAAAATCAAACTTAGGCCATTTTGACCATAATTTTCACATAATCCTCAGATTTTCGTTTCATTATATCAAGGCCTTTGTCTAAGTCCTCTAAAGCAAAGCAGTGTGTTACAAGCTGCTCAGGAGAAAACTCCATGCCATTTCTCCTCTTGCGCTCCACAAGCCAGTTCAGAACAAATTGCCAATCATCCTTATAGTGCTTTTTACGTCCTGCCCTTCCTTCATAGGATGAATTCCAGGTACCCAGAATCGTCATCTGATTGCGAAGTATTTTCCAAAAGGTCTCTCTTGTAAGTTCCATATCAGAAGCAGGATTTCCCACCAGCATCACTGTTCCATGAGGCCCGGTGCTCCTGATTGCCTGCTCATAGCTCTCAGAACGTCCTATACATTCAAAGTAGTAATCAACGCCCTTCCCATCAAGAATGCTCTTCACAAAAGCAGAGGTATCATTATATCTGACATCACAGTAATCCTGCTCAAAAAATCCCATGTCCATGAGCATCTTTTTCTGAATATCTTTATTCCCTATGCAGTAGGTCATCGGAAAGCCAATGTCTCTTATAAACATGGCAGTCAAAAGACCTATGGTTCCCAGACCACACACCAATACCGTCACATCGTCATAGTCCGGATTTATCTTGTACTTATCAATTAAAAGCCCTGCTCTCTTTATAGCATGTACAGCAACACCCATAGGTTCCAGCATGGCTGCTTCCATATCAGACACTTCATCAGGAAGAGGTATCAGATTCCATATAGGTACAGATACATATTCCGCAAAACCGCCATCACACCTTGATCCCAGGTAATTATAATTTTCGCACATCTCATAAAAGCCGCTTTGGCACTGCGCACAGGCCTTACATGGAATAAGAGGATATACACCTACTCTTTTTCCTATAAGAGATGGTTTATCTTTGCACTCCTCAACTACACCAGAAAACTCATGGCCCGGAATAAGCGGCATGTTGTGTGCCCCAGTCTTAAATATCCTTGGAATATCAGAGCCACAGATTCCGCAGTAAGACACCTTAACAAGAGCCTCTCCCTTTTTAGGAACCGGCTTATCAAGCTCTGCGTATTTAATATTTCCAATACCATACAGTACCTGTGCCTTCATTATGTACCTTCCTGTTAATCATTATTTACAACATGAATTGCTCTTTCCATGTCCTCTTTGGTTGTGATCTTGAAATTCCTCTGATCTCCCGGAATCATAGCCACATCCATTCCCGCCATTATAGCAACCTCTGTGGAGCCTTTGATCATGAGAATCTTATCCGGCAAAAGATCTTCATTAGCCTTAAGATATTTGTCATACCAAAAAGCTTCTGGCGCCTGGCCTGCATATATGTGATTGCGATTTAGAAGTTCATCAACCTTCTGTCCGCTTCTACTAAAGTAAACGGTATCGTTCATTGGAATAACCGGCATAGCTCCATCATGCTGATCAAGTGCCAAAAGGCATTCATCAACTGTCTCTTTTGTAACAAAAGGCCTTGCTGCATCATGGATTATTATTCCATCGATTGTTTCTTTTCCCAGTAAATCGCCAATATCCTTCATTGCGTTATAAATAGAAAGCTGTCTGTTTTCCCCAGGATCAGAGAAGCCCAGAAACTTCTCGCCTATGGGAGAATCCGTATCTTCAAACATTGCATCCTCTATTTTCTCTCTATAAGCCTTATCAGCCACAATCTGGATATTTCCCACATACTCAGATTCTGCAAATGCTCTCATGCTGTGGAGTATCATCATCTGTCCGGATAGCTCCAGAAACTGCTTGGGCATATCACCGCCTAGTCTTGAACCAGTTCCGCCTGCTAGAATAATCGCAATGTTCATAGGACTCCTTTTTCTTTAAAGCTTCATATAATTAACATCCAATCTCCGCTAATTCATATAATAATTATACGAAATAAAGCACCGCATCGCAAACTGCGACCGGTGCTTATTTACTGGTATTTCTATATTTATTCACTTATTCTGGCTGAGTACTAGCTGTGCTTGCAGCCTCCCCTGTCTCTGAGCTTTTCTCTAAGCTATCTGCTTCAGATGCATTATCCTCTATTATGATTACTTCTTCTGTATTAGAATCTTCTTTAAGTTCCGTCTCTGTATCCTCTGTTTCTGTATCTTCTTTTTCTGTGTCTTCTACAGTTTCAATCTCTTCTTCAATAGCATCAGAGTCTGCTGTTTCTTCTGTATCTACCACCTCTTCAGAATCCTTTTTAGCTTCCTTTTCAGCTTCCTTTTCAGCTTCCTTAAGGGCCTTGATCATATCCGCTTTAATCTCATCAAACTGCTCTTTGGCAAGCTTATCAACTTCCTCTTCAATAAGTCTATCCAGTTCTTCCTCAAGGATTACCTTGAACTGAGCAGTTGTTAGCTTTATAAGCTCTTCTTTTCTAAGCTTTGCTATCTTTTCATTTCGAAGTTCGCTCTGACTCTTTTCTTCATCATTTTCTGATGATTCGTTATTATCTGCTAATTCATTATCTTCTGTTGATGGCTCCACTTCTCCAGCATCTAAAGGCTCTGGAACCGATTCATCATAAATTATTATGATATCCTCGTCGGAATCAATTGGTGTAACTGTATAAATTCTGCTCTCTATCACAGAAGGTGAGTAGTTCTCAAGGTATTTAGCCACCATCTCTTCTATTGCAGATTCGTATTTTTCTACTTCCTGATCGAGCTCATCCTTTTCAGGTTCTACAGGCTCTGTCTGCCATGATACAGATATTGTAGGAGCATCATCCAATGAGCCCCAGTTGCCCTCTGCATTGCAATCAGCACAGATATTAAAGGAGAAAGAATCAAACACTTCTTCCTCTAGATCTTCAGCTATTACATAATCATATCTGTCACTATCCTCATTCCAGCTAAAGCTGTAGGTTCCGTCAGGTGCTGCTGCCAGTATCACTTCTATCTTAGCTTCACCATATTCAGTCATAACAGATCTGATGCCTTCACTATCGCAAAGTGCCATGAAAATACTAGGCTCACTGCCACTAAGCTGTGATCTGCTGTCTACGAAATCTATTCCGCCGGGATTCGTAATATTTGCCTTTATAGTCAGGCGTACCGGCACATTGCCATGATTAACCACAGTAAGAGTATCACTATTACTTGAGAACAGATAGTCACCACTGGTGTTTTTGAATAGCACAGTTGCGCCCTCTTCAACACGTCCGCCGCCGTATTTAGCCGCATCTGTACCATAGATAAGCCCCAAAGGATCAATGATAAAATCAAATGGGCTATCCTCGCCAATGATTGGCATCTTAACATTTACTACATCAACCGGGTGTTTATCACTGTCGACCTGACGAATAAGATCTATTTCATCAATCTGTGATACAAGACTTTCAAGATCAATCTTTTCTAAAAGAGCTTCTTTATCTATGGACTCGCTTACTGCATCCACGTCAACAAAAGATCTAAGGTCGTCTCTATCAATGAGTGCCCAGATCTCTTCTTCATCTATATCATATTTGTTTTCTTCGTCTGTAAGCTCAGTATCAAGGGCTTCTTCCTTGTCCTCATAGTCTGACGCACTACTACCAGAGCCGAAGACGACTACTTCGTCAACGCCTGTAGCAAAGGTCATAACTGGGCAGGTAGCTACCAAAACTACTGATAACACAGCGCCAATTCCCATCCTTAGGTATTTTCGAGTCAACATCCTTGTCCCTCCAATTACAAAAAACCTAATACTAGTGCATATATTATATCGGCAAACCATAAAAAATCATTAGACTTTATAGTAATTTAATAAAATATTAATACTAGGAAGCATAGGTATTGCCATTAATGTAGTCTCGTGTTATATTATATGTAGTAATCAATACTACATGTGATTATTTTAATAACCACAAAATTGGAGGTTACATTATGACTTCAAAAGAGCTCAAGAAATATTTCAAAGATCATCTGGTACCTAAGAAGCTTTACAAGATAGGTGGCCATCACAAGAATAGAATATGTCTCGACAAGACAGATAAGGGCTGGGCTGTTTTCTTCCAGGATAACAAGGAGCGCATCGGTGTTATGAACTTCGTAGATGAAGCTTCTGCCTGCAACACAATGAAGGATGAGCTCAGAAAACTTATGGAGCAGCTCTACGGTATTACATGGGCTCCAGCTAAATGAGAATATTGTGCATATAATGCATTAGAAAAGGAAATGCCTGTTAAAAAGTAATAGGCATTTCCTTTTTTGTTTTCTCAAATAATTCTATTGATAACTGAAATTGCAGCCAGGACCGCTCCCTGCCCCCATGGGTAACTACCGTAAGTCTGGTAATGTACTGCAAAATCATCGCAGGAGCTAAGAGCATCCATAACTATTCCATCCTTAACGTGCTCTAACATTGACTCCTTGGCCTTCAGAAGGCTATCTCTGACTCTCTCTTTTTGTTTCTCATCCTTGTCAAAAAGACCTGCTTCGTAGCCCTTGGAAATAGAATAAGCAATCATGCCTGTTGCAGACATATCAATATGGCCATCAACAGCATTTATCTGCCAGCTAAAGCCGCCATCTTCTCTCTGACAATCTATAGCCGTTTCACATAGCTCAATATACCATGGAAGCAGATTGAAGGTAGACCACTCTTTTTTATCTTCAATCTTCCTGCTAAGCTCCTGCTCCAGAATAGCAGCCTGAGAAAGACCAAGCATCATCCAACCATGAGCTCTTCCCCAGCCAAGTATACCTTTTCTTTCACAGATAGCTTCGCCTTTCTGGTCGTATTGATCCCTGGAAATCTGATATCCGTGGTACAAAAGGCCGCTCTTTGAGTCTCTTCCATATTTGTAATAGTTCATGAACTGAACATATATCTTACCTACAACAGACAAATAATCCGATGAATTGTAATAGTAAAGGTCATTCTGGGTATTCTCACCATATGAGTTTTCCCCGGCAACAAACTTATCCCTGACCTCTGCTGCCATAAACATAGTTGCCTGGCCGATTCCATCAGCAAAAATATTTGTATTGTTCCTGCCAGGATTGTAAATTATTGATCCAAGGCTGTCCGTTTTAGCTACTTTGAGATATTCCCTTATAATATCCCGTCCTTTTCTGTAGATATCGGAGTTTTCTCCTTCAGACAATCCCAGCATGCTATAACCTGCCAGTGCATCATCCACAAAACGTATCCTACTGCCATACTTGTCACGCCACAGGCTCATATGAGCATCCAGCGCCTTACGTATCCTGTTCTCAAGCTCTGGCTGTTCCTTACAATTACATATTGCCTCTGACAGTCCCAGCATCAGCATTCCTGATGGCCAGAACATTGGGTCCTTGGTTCTGACAGACCTTCCCAGCAATTTCTTGACCATATCCTTGGCCTTCTGAGAAGGAGTGACTTTCATTATATTCCCAAGTTCTTCTGCGGTCTTTGTAACTAACAGTTCATATCCACTCATAAAAGCTTTTCCTTTACCTTGCCAGTAAGATACTTAAACTCTTCCGTCCTGCCATACAAAAGTACATAAACACCGTTAAAGATAACGGTAATGATAACTGCCATTAAAAGAAATGTTCCAATATTGAGATTTACCAGTATAATGCTGCTGATATAGTTGCATACCACCAGCACAAATATCAGGCTTGCCAGATACTTGCAGGAATCAACAAAATAACTGCCAGCTGACATATCAAAACAGGCCTTATAGATAATAACCGGCTTGGTAATATTGGCAATAAGTCCTGAAACTATAGTTCCAATATAAACACCAGTAATTCCAAGAGGTGTCTGCACCAGCCAGATTGATAATATCAGGTTAACTGCACCCTGAATAAGCGCAAGATACTTATCCTGCTCAAAAACACCCGCTGCCGTCTTGTAGTTACTAAGTACGATTCTGTCACCCTTGAAGTAGTAATCAATAAGAATGCAGTATACAGCGGCTGGAACCAGTATCCAGTCATCCCCAAGCCATATCCTTACAAGTGGTGTCAAAAGAACCATGAAGCCCACACAGGAAAATCCATAAATCCAGGATGCAAAGAACCTGTATACCTTGAACATTCCAAATTGCTTTTCCTTTGACTCCGTTGCTATAAGATTTCCAAAGCTTGAGATAACAGAATTGAAAATAATATTAACGAAATTCGAAACTGTGCTGATGACCATGTTGTAGTTATCTACAACACCAGCCATGGCAACTTCAATAAGTGATGAAATGATAAGAGCATCTGTCTGAAGTCGTGCCACATCACCAACTTTGTGGAAAACAAGGGCCTTGGTCTTGCTCCAGACCTCGTCGCTCTCAGCCTTGCTAAGCTTTTCAACATTCTTATCCTTAAGATACGGATACATATTATCCAGGAATCTTGATACAAAGATCTTCTGAATCAGCTGTACAACTGCATCTGTAATAAGGAACAGGAAAAAGTTTCTGGTAACTACTACCACAATCATCTGTATTGATACAGTAATGATCTTGGTTATGGTAATAACATTAGTCTGAATGTAGTTCTTTTGCTCAGCATTAACAAGGCTGTACTTATAAGCCACAAAATAACTGCTGACTGTATTAAAAAGGAAAATGAAATAGTAGAGATATAATTCTCTTGTGGTGATATTTCCAGGATTCTTAACAAGAAACTCAAGGAAAGGTGTCAAAAGAAGTCCTATAGCAGCGACAACCATGGCAATGATGTAATATGCCTTCCTGTATAGCTGCATGTAAGACTTGATCTTTTCTGTTTCACCTCTGGCAACAGGACCATACAAGCTGAAGTTCAGCGCTGTTCCTATGCCAAGCTCTGCCATATTAAGGATAGAAAGGACATTTCCATAAAGTGAATTAACTCCCAGAAGAGTCTCATCGAGATAGATGATAAACAGCTTACGGAGAATAAATGAAACCAGCGCAGTTGCTATCTGTCCTATATATCCAAATTTGATATTTCTTGTCGCAGAATTAACTCTACCCATTAAACAATCTTCCCGTCTTTATCCATCAAAATCCAGCCATCCCAGTAATCATGCATGATATCTGGTTCGCAGTGCTGATTATTACGCATGGTAAAGGTTCTGATAACCTCGTGATCCGCCCTCTTATTAAGTCTTGCTCCCCAGAAGCTGAAGGTCGAATTAGCGCAGATATTACCCCTGCAATGACTCATGAGCATAAGATCCTGTACGCTATCCTTACCAGTATTCCAGTCAATTATTGTGTACAGACTCTCATCCTTAAAGTTCTCTCTGGCATATTCATGATCACTTGTAAAAATGTAGAAATGCGTATCAGGATACTTGTCCATAAAGTATTTCATAGCACTCTCGTAATACTGCTCTGTGGCAATATTACCAAGCACCTTGAAATTCTCAGGATCAAGATAATCTCCCCTCCTGATATGAACACTTACAGAATTCTCTTTTTCCATTCTGGATGCCAGAACCATATTTCTCTGCTGAAGCTCTGGAATTGAATGCTCAGGAAATACAAACAATTCCCTAAGCTCTCCCATGATATCTCCATAGTATTTCTGACACGCAAAATAACCTTCGATATATTTGTCGTCCAGATCAAATATCTCCGGATGATACATCTCTTTTTCCAAAAAAATATTCTTGTTATCAGAGTCCTGTTTGCCGAGCTTACGTCTGATCTTACCTGTGATCTTCTCCACGAAGCTCTGAGACAAAATAGCATCCAGTTCCTCCTGAGTTGCTACTTCATACGGAATTTCCACAAAAAGAGGCAGTTCAAAATCTCTTTTAGCAAGCATCTTCTCCTGAACCTTAGGAGAAAACCATGAAAGATCAAGCTTGACATCCTTGCCCAAGCCTAGAAGCTTTCTATAAACTGAATACTGCTGCATTTGGTTTCCCAGGCCGCCTGCAATCTTAACTATAATCATTCCCCATACCCCCGATACAATTTACTTATTATTCTCTTTTGCCAAAATCCACTTGTATGCCTTGATCATTGCATCTGGCTCGCTTATCTCCTGAACTGGAAGAACATAATTCTCATAAGTTCCAAACAGATC
>JAEEGI010004006.1_pt1 | contig 34752 bp, 30 predicted proteins | sample 8958751 | NCBI WGS metagenome assembly JAEEGI01 (sample SAMN16246545, study PRJNA631951) | gut metagenome | biome: gut microbiome; feature: rumen; material: KS-attached | host: Bos | place: Iran: Karaj | collected 2018-10
GACCAGTCTGATGACCGACTGCCTCCTGCTCCACAATACCACAGCATTAGGGACAAGGTGATAGACGAACTTAACGAGATGCCCAAGTAAAACGAAACCGTCAGTTCATGCGCAGCAGGCACAGTGCCGGAAGCATTGTGGAATGTCGTACACAACGTAACGTTCCGTATTGCAAGAAGTTCCAATGTCGTACAAAAAGGGCGCACCCTTTTGTACTTCCGTTTGGATTCTTGAACGCTCGCAAGCTCGCATTGGGCTGACCACAAAAAATGGAAAACGATTGAACGTAAATATTGAAATATGAAACAGAATAACAAGATTGAAAAGGTCGCCAATCGCGACCGCCACGTTGACTTCCGAGTCAACGATGAAGAATACGCCATCGGGCTGAAGAATGCAGAAGCCTGTGGCTTGTCTGTAAGTGAGTATAGCCGTAAGCGCTTTATCGGTAATGAGCCGAAGCTGCACCTGACAGAACGTGAGATTGAGGCTTATAAGAGCCTCTCTGATGCTCGTGGTGACTTGGTCCATATCCGCAGTGCCTTGAAAGGTAAGACGCAGGAGCAGATCAGGAACTACTTCAACGACCCTGATTTCATGCGCGAGTGGATTCTGGCCATCAACAACATCATTGTGCAATGGGACACCATTCTTGAGCAGATGAAGGACTAAAACTTACACAGCCATGATAGCTAAAGCAAATAATATCACACACGGCAGTAATGCCGTCAGATACTCAGCCGACAAGGAGCTGGCTGAGATTGTGAAGGTTGGTCACCTGCCTGAAGGTCTCACCACCTCGTCAATCTGGTCGAGGATGATGCTGCATCAGGCTCAGTTCAAGGAGAAGCTTCAGGGACATCGCCGCATCAAGAACACCTCGATACGAATTGAATTGTCCCCAGCCAAGGAAGAGACGGAAGGGTGGACGATGGCAAACTGGCAGAAACTCGCCGATGACTTCATCCGCGAGTTCGATGCCGTTAGTCTTAAACGCCCGGACAGGGAGGACGATGACCCGCATACTCACCTTGCCAACAGCCAGTATGTCGTGTCACTCCACCACGACAGCAAGAGCCAAATACTCCACCTTCACATCAATGCCAACCGTATTGACATGGAAGGCAACGTAAACAACGAATACATGATTGGCAAACGTGCCACGATGGCTGCGAACAAAATCAATGAGCAGCGTGGGTGGGTTCAGTCGATGGCCAAGCGAGAGTGGAACCTCGACGAGATAACCAATGCCTGTATCGAGGCATTGAAGGAAATGGACTCTTTCGACTTCAATACCTACGAGGCGAAGCTGAAAGCAAAGGGCTATGGGGTCAACGTCATACGTGACAGTATCGGCAAGGTTCGTGGATACTCCCTCAAAAAAGGAAACTCCACATACAAGTCCACCCTATTGGGCCACAAACGAAGTCTCACTCCGTCGAGGCTAAGAGCGACTTGGGAGAAACTGCATCAGGACAAGAGCATTCATGCTCAGACAATGGTTCCGAAGAAGCCACAACCTATAACCCGTCCTGCCGCACCTGTTACAGCAAAAGTTACGCAGCTGAAGCAACAGTCATCGCCCAAGCAGATGCCATTGCATCCAACAATGTCAGAGTCTGTGAAGCTGCAGCCTGTCATGGTTCACCACGACATAGAATGGAACGGCAGGAACTATGCTGTTGACATCCCTGAAAAGGCTGACGATGTACTGATGAAAGAGACGGCACTGCCCGATGATGTGCTCTGGTCAACCATCACCGACGTCCAGCATACGGCTCTGCTGCTGTTTGCCAATTATGTAGATGCGGCTACAGAGATTGCCGAGTCTTGTGGTGGTGGAGGAAATGCGCCCGAATCCGGCTGGGGAAGAAAGGAAGACGAGGACGATATAGCATGGGCTCACCGCTGTGCGCAGAAGGCCTTCGGCATGCACATACGTCGTTCGCGTGGTATTCACTGGTAAATATATAAAGTTGATAATATGAAGAATAGATTTGTAAAATCCGGCCTCGATCTGGAGGCCAAAATGAATGAACTCGACCAGAAGGCCGAGAAGGAGAAAGATTTGCAGGATAGGACAGCGAACCTTGACAAGTTTCTTGAAGAGCTGTCCGCAGACCTGCTGGTAATGAAGAATGCTGTCAGTCTGATAGACGAGGGCAACCACCGCTTCAAAAAAGCGAACGAGGATTTTGGTAATGTCTTGAACAAGTACGAGAACATCATCAAGGAATCGAAGCAGTTCGTTGATGACGTAACTCGGATAGGGATTACAAGCAATATCTCCGAGGAATCCATGAAAGAGGTGGGCACAATCTTTGATGATCATTACAAGCTCTTGTTGGATTTCCGTAAGGAGTTGTCTGAGGAACTACGCTTCAGGATTGATGATTTCCTGGATAGGGAGAAAGAAACCGCAGGCAACTTTGCCACAGAAACACAGAAGCAGCTCGCAAATTTCAACGAAGATTTGTCCAGAGTCTTGTCTCATAGCGGTTTCTGGTGTACGTCCAAAGTTTTTGTATGGCTTCTTGGCATCTTCGGATTCTGCTTGTTTGTCACATTCATGACGATAGCCTTGCTGATTGCTGGCAATCTACAGTTCAGAGTCTACTAATGTAATCTAAACCCCAGTCCGTAACAACGACGAGCTGGGGTTAAATTACATTCGAGTTTGGGGTGCAGATGTCCTCATGGCAAGAATTATTGCTTCACCTACTAAGGCAACATTCGCTAATAGGTAATGGCTCTTGCCAAACCACGTTACTGTACTTCCGCCAATCTCTGCTGTTTTCAACAATTGATTTCGAAACTCCATATCTTCAAGACTTGTTGCAGCTCCGATGACGAATCCTGTTCCTGATGGGCTGAGATTGAAAATAATCGGGCCAGCATCTATATCCATACCGAACCTGCATGTACGGTTATGGTATTCTTTCAAGCCTACAAATGGGAAGGTTTGCTTGAAGTTCTTTTTAAGGCATTCATATTGCTCCTTGGCAAACTCAGTATCGATCAGTGAAAGATAGTAGCAATTCAACGCAGAATAAGAGCCTTTCACTGGTGGCTCAATCTCTGCGCTATTTCCATTCTGCACAAGAAATGAGGCCAACAGTCCCGTCTTTTTGTCAATCCATTCTTTCTTTGCCCTTTCAATCCAAAGCCTCACAGTTGAGGAATACTCACCATTATATTGACTGGCATAATTGTTCAATGCCACTATCGCCACCAACATATCGGGTATGTAGATGGATTCTCCAGGATATGTAGGCAGATTCATTATAGGACTCTGGCGAATTCTTCGATTCATTGACCTGCAGAGTGTATGGTATTGTCCGTCGTATTTCCCATCACCACCAATTTGCTTGTATCTGCTAATCATCCATGCCAAATGACTATAATACGAGATATGGCTCAGGTTGCCATATATACCGTCCAATGGATCCTCTCTCCAACGCAACTTGTCGTATTCCCGTATCTCCTCAGACATAGCGATGTCGATAATCTGCCCTATGAACTTGATGGCAGTTTCCTTGTTCTGCGGATAAAGTATTGCAATATTTGCCAGTGCTGCACAAGTCATAGAACAACTATAAATAGCCCACTCCCCTTGGAACTGTTTCCCAATGCTACTCGGCATCTCATCCAACAACTGCTGTGGAGAAGTTGCAACCTTTGAGGTCAAGTAGTTTACTCGCCGGATAATCTCTTTCTTCTCCCCATCAAAAGATCCGTGTCCGCTTATGGCGCACATTATCCAAATGATCTTAATTGTTATCAGGATTGCAATTACTGAAAGAAATACTATCATTCTTTTATATCGCTTCTTTATTTTCTTCTTTTCCACCATTTCTCGAAGTCTGACTTACTTAATATATTACAGGCTCCTCCACGCCGTTTTGCCCAAGAAACGACAAAGTCAAGATCCACATCACTAAACTTTCCTTCAGCTATGCCTTCATCAATAACTGTTCCAACATTCCTTTTGTAGGTGCTTCCTTGGAATTCAAACAACAGCATACCATCCTCAGCTGTCATACTGATGTAGAATGTCTCATCATTTTTGACCTTCCTGGCAACATATTCTTCAATGTCTGTTTGCTGATTGCAAATAGATTCATACTCTTCCTTAGATATTTCCGTAGGTTCCGTTTTGCTGTCATGCCATGATACGAAGTCAATACTGTATCTGTTGTCATAGATTATTCGCTCACCGTCTATTTCTCGTACTTCAATGGGTGGACACACATTACCATTTTTAAGTTTGATGTAGATATCTCTATCTTTAAGATGGGAAACAAAATAAGAATAATCAGCATCTATACCAGAATCCTCTTCTTTGTGGGCATAATGTAGGACTTCTGTGTCAGAGATATTTGGCAGAACATTATCCTCATTTTCCTCAATCCTTTTCACGTAAATGTATTTGGGGTAACGTCCCAGGACAAATAGCGTAACAGGACAAATCCACAATGAATCTCTCTTGAACTTGTTTACAAAAGGCTCATACTTTACTTGATAGGTGCTGCCTCCAAAAAGCGAATGTTCTGTTTGCGTCAATTCTATGTAATCATCAAGTTCTTGTGGTTTGTTGGCAGGGATGACGCTTACTTCGACAAACAAATCACCGTCAGCCAATAACTCACACATTTTGTCTGCACCTGATACCATCGCAAGATTATCATGTGAGAATGGCCAATTGGGGAAATCAACGTACCAGCAGCCATTCTTTTCCTTGTTGAACTTAATCTTATACTCCCTTTTCTTGTTCAACACACTTCGCACCAACTTTGGCGCGCCTTTAATAATATCGCCTATTTTGTACATATTTCTTGATAATATACCTCGTAATATGGATCACTAACCAGTTCTGCGCCATGCTTTGTGGCCATACGCTTAGGATCTGGCATGATACCAACTCTCAATAAGTCCATCCTGTCTGCATCAAAGCAAGTGTCTATCGTTATATCCCCTGTCCTATGTTCAATAGTATGCAACTCGCAGGCTCGTTTCAATTTGGCAATCTGCTCGTCACTCAGATCCCTAAGCTTCGTATCTCGGATAGTGTCAATAAACGCTGATGCCCTTTTGCCATGTTCATCATCTACAGCATTATTCTGTCTTTCTGAGTCATGAAGGTATGCAAAAGCTAATATAACATCCATGTCAGCACCTTCTTGATATAGCATCTGTCCAAACTTGGCGACTCTATCCCAATGCTCCACGCCATGAGTCGTTCCCATCTCTTCTGGCCAACGGTCTATGCTAAAACTCCGTAAATCAGAATAATCAAATGGCTTGTTGCCCTGATTAAGCAGGTATATTGCCCTTTCTGCGATTTCCTCATCTATTCCATAAAATGGATTCACTATCAATAGTCTTGGTATTTGATGACTATTGAAATTGTTGGCTGTCAAATCATCTAATATCACGTATTGGCAATCCGACTTGCATTCCTCCAGCCAAGCGTCAATCTCATCCCCTCGGCAACGACATCCATGAATATTTGGAGTTACGTCTGTAATAAAGCCGGGTAACTCTCTTGCTTTCCACATTTCCAAGAAATCCTGATAGCTCATCATGTATTTCCAAGAGGAAGTCACAACAATATCTGCACCTGTTTTGTCAATGATATGCTTTAGATTCCTGACACTATTGGGGTCAAAAATTGTTCCGAACTCGTCATTGCCAGGTTTACCTTCCTTAGCAAGAATGTGGTCGTAATATGCAGTGTCCATTACACCATCAAAGTCGAGGAATATTACTTTCATCATGTTGCTACCTCATCTTGATTATGCCATAGATTAATTCCACATAGATCAAAGCAGGAACTACAACGCAGATAATAACGGAACTTACCACATAGTTCCAACCAATCTTTTTGAACCATAGCAGGAAATCTACGGATTTGTCGAATACCCAATCACAGCGGTCTCGAAACTTCATCGGGTCTTTCCATAGAAAAACAATCCATGCTATAATGTACATTGGCGTGAGGAATGGCATCATTGTGATGTAATCAATCATAACTGCCCATGATAATGGAATCAATAAGTAGTATACAATGATATTTACCTCATTATAAGTCATACCGGTAACTTTGGCTATAATATGTTCGACTCCTGCCACAATTGCAAAGATGGGTAGCATAACCACCATCACAGCCTTTTCCCATTTAGAAAAGTTTTCCCAGTCAACTATTCTTCTCTTTCTTTCAGCCATTTTCTATTTCGTGAGTTCAACCATCCCGGAAACAACTTCGTCAAGTTGCTCTTTGTATATTAGCCCATCAATATATTCTTGTGGGATCGCGCTAATACCATATTTTGCGCCAAGAATAGCACAAGCAACAGCAGCGTTAGTATCTGCGTCGCCTCCTGCTCTGACTACAGAAAGCAGACCTTCTTCAAAAGATGGTGCATTCCAATAAGCCCAGAGACCAGCAGCCAAAGTTTTAAGCGTATAGCCCACAGAGTCCCAATCCTGCAACTCTAATGCCCTTATGTCTGTATTCAATGAGAGATCTATGTACTCTCGAATACGACTATCATGCTTTTGTGCTATATCAACTATCTTGTGATATGACAGTTTTTCATCATCGTATACCAGTGAGTGTATTAGCAGCGAGACGATTGCACATGACCCTACACATCTTGGGTCGTAGTGCGTCAATCGGCAAATATTAACCGCACACTCTTCAACTGCTTTAGGGAACAACCCTACTATAGAGGTTCGCATAACTCCTCCATTAGCTGCAGATTGCTGGTTACTCATTTCCCAAAGCATCTTTGATACATCAAATGGCTTTTCGACATAATCGCCAAAACTAAGCACTTTGTAAGTCGTTTCTCCAATCCCCATCGGTTCACCATCGGCCCATTCTTTGAAATTTCGAGCGATACTGGTATAATTGACACCTTTGTCTTTAATTACAGCATTTGCGATACAGAGCATCATGTCTGTATCATCAGTCCAGTCACCAATCTTCCACCTTTTACGATGCCGGTCTTGGAATATTTCACTGTAATGTCTGATTCCATTAGGATATTTCCATGCCATATCCTCATCAGTCATACCCTCCGTGCCAAGTCCAAGAGCATCTCCAATGGCCTGACCATATATAGTTCCTTTCAGCTTGTCCAATAATCTATCCATATAAATAATTCTGGTAACAGGTATGCCTGTTTATTTTATTTTCTCACAAACAAGTAAGTATTCATCATATGAAATAACATGCTTCCGCTCTGTGAACTCCCAAATTCCGTTAGGCATCTCCAATATGGAAAAACGAAGTTGTTTATCAGTCGTCATACTATCAAAAAGTATATTCATCTGGGGATTTTCATCACGGAACTCTGCTGCTATAGTAGCAATCGCTTTCATATCAAGCTCATTTTCCATAACTCTGAGATACTCCGCAAATGGTATTATATGACTCTTTCCCGATTCAAAATACACCATAAAATTATGGGTCATATCATGGTATAAAAAAGAATAGGGTGCGTTAAAACTCTTCTTACAATTGGGACATACCCATGTAAAGAGAGAACCGTCCATAACTTTAGCTTTCAACTCTGGATCCAAATCAACATTGACAGAATCCCATACTGTATATGATCCTTCTGTATAACAGTCAGGGCATGTTATGTTTATATTTCTAAATGATGACATAGAATTATGTTTTATTAATTAGTATGATTTCCGAGAAATTCTCAAAACAGGCTTACGACATGCATAATTTAAAAAAATTCACTTTTGTCGCTTCCTTTTGTTTGAAAATTACCGTCGCGCTGTAACTGAAGGACGTATGTTAACACGCCACTGTAAATATCTTGAGGATTATCCTTTGAAAAGATTTCATCTTTTATAAAGCCTCCTTTTATTCCATTCCCCATGTCTTTATTTGGATTCCACCCTTCCCCATAGTAGAAGAATGTCTGATATGTGCCATCTGGTATGTCAAACTGATATGTGGCACCAGACTTGATATATCCATGATTAATTACTTTCCCATCCTGATTATTCCGTTTGATTATAACAACAATATCGCTTTCTGCTGGTGCGGTAACTTTTATGCCAGAACACTGATTGTATGGACACTTATAATTTTTCCCATAAAAAGTAGCATAAGGTGTCGCCCCTGTAGATAATGAATTATTTAAATATTGCTTTTCTTCATCAGAAAGTTCGTCATCCATTGTATAATCAATTGAACTGTTACGTGTTGCTGATGAGTATGTTGATTTACTATCCTTATCTGTTTTATTTGATGATGACTCATTACATTTGTTAACAACAAATCCTATTGCTAATACAATTAGTATTAAACATCCACATCCACTGCTACTTGAATTATTTTTTGCCATACCTAATTATATTTTTTTTATCTCCAGTCATTAATATCTGTATTTGCTTCGACGAAATTTTCAATTGCGTCTGGTAGTGCAGCAAAGAAATCTATACCCGTAATACGCTCAACTTGGTCTATAGTGTTATAGTATAAATCCTTCTTCTTATTCCCTTCCGTATTTCTTACAATAAACCCTACCCCTTTAGGTTTACCATTAAGACATAGAACTACTTTAAAAAAAGCTTCTGGCACTATGACATTGTTTAAACCAATAGTCTTATGCTCCTGGCGCATCAGCAATGGACCACATACAATATATATATCACCAAACTCACGTGCCCATCTTCTACAATCAATTTCTATGCTGTTCCACAAGCCACTATTAAGACTCGCATTTTGTGGACAAACATTTGCCAATGTAAAGGTATCAAACATGGCATCACTATTCCATTTGTTGTCTCCAGCTGGACACATATGCCCTCGTGACCACCCACTCCCACGATAATCCTCCAATGTGGCACGTGGCTGTGGTACATCCTCTTCTTCATAAAAATTTCCGAGTCTTTTGAATGGTCCGTCTGTATGTTCTCTTTTCAAATGCCAAGCTACCCAATTCGGTATTTTTGTTTCTGGGTTGTATGATATAACAAAGCTTTTTTTATGCAAAATGATTTCAGGGGTGCCGTTAAGAGGAGCAGGTATAAGATTTATCTTTTCTGATTCAGCCAGAATATTCTTGGCAACAGCATAGCCTTCTCGCTTTTGGCTTACTGCATGAAGTGCAACAATCAGTGACAGCGCCGCTATACAAACTGCAACCTTTCTCATAATATTAAATTAAGAGGTTTATAAGGGATGAATACCCTCAAAAAATTGTCTCGAAGTTGTAAAGAACCCACAACATCCACTTTTTTGCTTGCAGTGTTCACAAATCGGAGCATAACAGTTCTTCCAATCTGAAATACTTTTTCGTGCGTAGTCATGCAAATAGGATGGAAGCAAACATAGCGGGATATTGAAGATATTCACGTTATAGTTCCAATCTGCCAGATATTTTATTGCTTTCAGCAGTTCTTGTTGATACTCTAAGGGTTCTATCCATACTGTTCGTCTGTTTTTTACTGCATATCCAGTAAATTCCATTCCCATAAAAGCTATCCATCCTACAAATGGCAGGTTTCTATGTATAAATTCTGCGATGTTGTAGAGTCGGCGATAGTTATAGGCGCACATTATAATACGCAATTCTATAGGTAATCCGCATGATGTTAGATTATACATCCCCTTTAACGTCTCTTTATATGCCCCATTAACACCGGCAATAATGTCATGGTCTTTATAGTAGTCTGAATGTAGTTCTGTGCCCACATACAGTTTTCCACAGCCTACCGATGCTAATTTTCTAGCATATTCTATATCAGCGAAACGTCGGCCATTACTTAGCAGTTGGATCTCTGTATCGGGCAAGCATTCTCTGATTTCTCTAATCAAAGTAATAAGTTTGTCGCCAAGTAGTGTCGGTTCGCCCCCAGTGATTCCAATTAGAGGCAAGTCTTTGGGCGCAGTCCGAACTCTCTGAAGGTTCTCCTCAAATAGTCTTTCAATATCATCGATAGATGCTGGAGGCTGACAACACATAACACACCTATTGTTGCACTGCGATGTGCAAAACAATGTGTTGTCATTTGATTGTATATCAAAATTCCGTTGCTTCATAGGAACCAGCTCTTAAACACGGGCAGAACTTCATCACCACGTGTAATTATCAACTCTATAATATACTCAATAATAGACTTATTTTTCTTGCAGAGCAAAGATGTCGGTCTATAACCATACATATCACCCTGGGTAGAATGGTTACGAACAGGATCTGCTCCACAATAAACCTTCAACGCACAATCAGAACATCCGGCAAGAGTCTCGTTTGCCCAAACTTTAGCAAATTCCCTAACCTTTCTCCCATATACTATACTATCATATTCATCATCAACGCTGCCCAGTCTGAATGTATTATCGCCCATTTCTGTCAACATACGTGACTCATCTGAAGCATAAACATAACCGTCATAGTTGTATACAATAACAGAATTAACAATACCTGCCGGTGATTGCAAGTCCACAAATCCAGAATTGAAGGAGGTTATCATCTTTTTTAGGATAATGGTCGCATACTCCTCGCGAAAAAAGATACCTTTTTGATTCAATTCGATGATATGGTTCAATACTGTTTTATAGAAACTGATAAACTTTTCTGTGTAATCTTCCCAATTTTCATTCTCAGTAGCCAGACCGTATGGATTTAACGCACGGATAAAGATATTGCAGAATCCGAGTTTCACATATTCGTCAACAATCTCAACAGGATACTCCAATCCTTCCACGGATGTTGTCATCAAAGCAGACACACTGTCATTGCCAAGTATATCTCTCGCTTTCGTTATTCCAGCCACAACTCTTTCGTAACTATCTGCTTTGCCACGATTTTTATTGTGAAGGAAAGACGGGCCGTCAAGTGAAGTGGAAATCAATACACCATACTCCTTGCACAGTTCAAGAACTCGATCTGTTAGGTTTATAGAGTTAGTGCAAAGCACATATGCCATCTGACGTTTTTCCTTAACATTTAGTTCTTCAGCCTTCTCTATTCCAAATTTCAACAAATCGTACTCTAAGCTTGGCTCTCCCCCTTGGAACTCCATTGTAAGGTGCTTCGAGCGTGACTTAAACATTAGTTCCACAGCCTTCTCCATCGTATGCATTGACATGGTGACATGGCAACTTGATTCTTGCTGACTCGATGCTTGACAATAGATACAATTCTGGTTACATCGCAATGTCAGCACAAAGATATGTAGTGCTGTATGATCATCAAGAAAACTTTTCTTTTCACTCAATCGTTCAACCAAAACATCAAACAGCGGGTGTATGGGGGTATTAGTAATAAAGAAATTTGCATGAAGTGTTTTGTAAAGCTCGCTTTTTTCATCAAGTTCCTTCTCCACTATTTTGCAGACTGTTCCATTAGGTACAATCTGCATATCACCCACTTCGTTCACAAGAACCTCATGTCCTGCAATACGTGTAAAGTTGAATGGTAGAAGTCTATACATAGTGCTACTCCAAATCCATTTCTGTTATATCATCACAATCTGTAAAGGCTTTAGCATAGAGAATCGTTCGGATGTCATGAGTCTCATGTTCTATGATACACCTCAGCTTGTAATCATTCAAACAGCTAAATAGAACTGATCTTGCCTTTGCTTCCGATGCTTCTGATTTTGGAATGATATTCAATATTTCTTCCGTCTCGGAAAGAAGAGAACGTTCTACATTGTACCTATCTGCCAACGAATATAGTGCCTTGGAAATACATTCGTCTGAGTATATGCGCCTATCAATACTAACCGTCATTTAATATGCCCTTTTATCGATTTTACAAAAGTTTCATCCACTATTCCTGTATCAGACATACCGTTACTTAATTGGTACATCTTTACCGCCATTTCTATGTCTTTTGTAAATACAGCATGCCCATTATCTTTTACAATTTCCGAAGGATCTGGAGTAAGTCCTTTTTTGTTTAATAGCGCTACCAATTCATCAACATCATAGCCACAAATAGGCTGAGACTCTATATAATAAAGGTCTCTAACTCCAAGAATAGCAGAAGTCTTTTGTTTGTCCCAGTCTTTTAGAGCCTGCAGAGTTGACTTTTCAATTTGTCCTGATTGTGTTATTCCTGCATCCTTTTGATAATGTTTCACTGCTTCTTCTACTTTGCTGTCATATAACATAAAGCCGTCTTTCTTCGAAACCCAACTTTTTCGAATATATAGTTTTTCTTCAAGCAACTGGACAAGCTTATTAATATCATTTCCCCATAGATTTAAAGAGATTGTACGTTCTCCTAGATCAACAGTTTTGGGATCTATTGGTTTTGGGGTCGAATAGAGACCAGTAATTGTCCCGTTGCTACGTGAAGAACTATTAGAAGTTCCAGTTCCGTAGCCAGTTGATCGACTTTTGGAAGAGGTTCCAGATTTTGTAGTCTTCGTGCTTCGTGTAGAAACCCCATAACCAGAGCTGCTACTATGTGAATAATGGGAAGAATGTCTTGTTGAATATGAACCAGAACGATGAGATGAGTGAGAACGATGAGATGAGTGAGAACGATGACTGTCTACAGCAGTAATTGTTCCTGATGGACTCATTTTAAGTACATTCTTATAAATCCTATTTGACGAACTTTCTAGTTCCTTAATTCCATTTTCATCTTTACCACTATTTTCAGGAGCTACGAATTCTTCTGCATTTACATTTGTACTGATCATAGAAGATATTGCTGACAGCAATATACCTCTTATTATTTTCTTTGGTTTACATTTCATAGATTATAATCCTTTAATATCAATATCATTGTCAGGGTCATCATCATTTAAAAGAGCAATCTCATTAAGCCATTCCTGCTCTGCAATGGTAATTTCACCATCAACAGCTGCTATCGTCTTGCATATATTATATATAAGTCGCCTATAAAGAGGTTCTACATCTGGTGACTTTTTTGCTATGAGTGTTGGCAAGAATAAAGAATATCTTGATCCTAATGATTCCGAACATTCACTAATATATGGAATAATGTCTATCAAAGAAACAGTAGCTGCACTTACCGTTCCAAGATGTGAAAAAGAGGTTATCTCTTTATTCCCTAATATTTTATCCAAAAAGATTAAGAGAGCGATTCCTTCAGGAGTGGTAAAAGTAGTAGGATGCCCCAACCCATCATAACATCTCAATACGTCAATAATCAAGCATATTTTTGCATTCTCTGAATGATTATCATTTAGTCTATATGCCAAAGCATTGCGAATAGAGGTATTGTCAAGTTTGACAGTATAGAATTTGCATAGCAATTCCGCTGCTTGATTTACTTTATTAAAGTAATCCTCCGTTATACCATATCGTTGCAAATCGTTGGTAAATTCGTCGTCACACTCCAACTTTTCCTTAAGTAGATTGTACTGATCACACAACATCTGGAACTTATTCATATCATATAAAGTTTAATCCTTATAATGTAAAATAAACTCAAAAATAATATTATAATCTTTGGGGCCCTACAAGCCAATTGCCTTATTAACTGGTTGTAAAAGCTCATGTATTTCCACTTCAAGACATTTTGCAATTTGCATTAATGTCTCAACGCTTGGCTGCGACGAATTTGTACACCACTTAGAGATTGTGGCTGGGTCTTTGCCTAACTGTTCAGCAAGCCACTTATTAGTTTTCTTGTGCTCAACAAGAACAACTTTTATTCTATTTATATCCTTATCCATATATATCTGTTTTAAAGGTCATATGGGCTAATATTAAATCTCGCAAATTCTTTCCCCCTATTATCCTTATAAATATATATAAAGTGGAGATTTTCTTTTATCATTTCTTTTTTATGCCTCGTTATTTGCCATTCTTCTTTGAGGCCTTCGATGAGTGAATCTTTCATCTCTTCTTTGTCAGATGTGGAAAGATCAGAAGCATCTATCTCTGCTTCAATAGTTGCGATAAAATATACATTATGATTGTCAATATAGGCATCTGTTATCCATACTCCTTCATCAACCTGAGATGGTATTTCCATCTTAGCCAATTCCATCTGAGCTAACTCCATAAAGGTATAAGCCTCTATTTCACCACTTTCTAATTTATCATAAATTTCTTTCAATTTATCAGAAGACATTTCTATTTCCATCAATTTTTCTCCAGTCTCCTTAGAGATATAAATATACTTTATACCTATACCATATTCAATAAACTCTTTAACAGCATCACTTGACACACCAGAAACAACACGAGCCATATTTCTGTCAGAAGCCATCATGTCAGAAGTCATAAAGGAAGAATCCCAGTCTTCATTATAGATACTACAGGTATAAACAACGATATCGTTCTCAATGGAAATGTCTGTTATTGTAAATTTAGTACCGGGAATGGTATAAGGAAGCTTTTCTTGGTAAGATGTTAGTTCTTCCAAAATTTTCTCTCGTTCTATACCTGCCTTATTGGCAGAGTTATTACAAGAACAAAAGAAAGAAACCAGTATAACGAATACTATATGACCAAAACTAAGCGAAATTTTCATTCTTGTGGAGATTTAGAAATAATAAACTATTGATGAAGCAATGAACTTATCTTCAATTTTTATTTTATTCTCTATATCTTGTTTATAATATAAAGCAAACCAATCCCATTTCCTCCAAGCAAATCCGAATCCTCCACCTGCAGAAAATTCATTCTCGTATTTCTTATCTCTTACAGCATTGTATGTGCCAATACCAGCGATGTAAAATTTACCATAACCTACATCACAAATATTGATTTTCAATTTTGCATAGACTGGCATATGAAACATAGTCTTGTTTTCTGTTTCTTTATAACTATACCTCGAATAATATGAATCGTAATATTTGGAGATGCTATATTGAGTATATAAAACACCAGGTTTAATACCTATTTCAAATTGAACCGGTGACTTGTAGTTGCCGAACTTAACGCTCAATCCCATATTGTAATAAAGAGTTTTTTGGCCATCGTCACCATTAGAAAAACCGGCAACACCAAAATCGGCAAATTCCAATCCAAACTTTACATATCCGCCGTTCGCCTTTATTCTGTTGTGACGCTGGCGTCTTTTGTATTGGCTGTATGAACGTTTTGTACTGTCAATATAATTCTGGACAGTTGTTCTTGTTTCCTTATCTTTTGCATAAGAGAGAGCTTCGTTAAATTGATAAGAACTAGCATACATCGAAAATCTTGTAGCCTTCGAAATTGCAACCATGTTGGACACCTTATCGTAGTATTTACTAGAAGGATATTTTTTCAAAAATGCAAGCAAATCACTTTCAACAGAAGAAGAACTTAACTTTGAGTAATCCACATACTCTAAACACTCGTCATACTTTTGTCGATTAGATATCTCAATGGCATATTTTCCTCCTGCAGACTCAAAAAATTCGTATGCTCGTTTCAGATTTCCCTGTTCATATTGCTCTACAGCTTTTAATTCATCAAGGCGTTTCTGAGCTTCTGGCAGACAAGAAGACTTTGGATACTTCTTCATAAATGACTCAATTGTTTCAATAGATGAAGAGGTACGTATCAGATTCCATGCTTCCTTAGACTCAAAGTCGGTAATTGCATCATTTGCTAACTGCGCATAGCTCTTATTTTTGGATGTATTAAGATAATTCCGATAGGCAGCAATTGTGTTTTCCACCTTGGTTTTCTTCCATAATTCCATGTCCTCAATTTTCCCTCTTGCTTCCTGAACAAATTGTCCTTTAGGATATTTGTCTATGTAAATTTGCAATGCCTGAGACGTTTCCACCTTACATGCATAATCATAATATTCCTGTTCCTTTTTTCGTTCTAATGTAACAATCCGAGTTTTTATATCTTGCACATATTTACCCTTTGGATACATCGAAAGGTATTCATTATATGCTTCTAATGTTCCTTGGTTACAAGCTTTTTCATAGTTAGCCTTTTCTTTCAATTTCCTATCTGCAAGTTCTTTATTAAGTTGCTTGGCATAATTGGTCAATGTTTGTGTATATGCAGTATGACTAATATTGCATAACATAAAAACAGCCAATGAAATAACAATACTTTTTTTCATATTATTCAGTTTTTAGACATTTCTCTAAGATATCAATAATATCCCCAAAATTCAATTTGGTGGATTTTTTGAACGATTTAAGCTGATTCTCAACAAATTGAATTTTACCACCCAAGAATGTTGATGACCAGTCTTCATATCGTTGATATGATATATAGAAAGGTTGTTGATGCAATAAGGAAACAACGTCATTTGCATCATTCCTAAATGGATTCCTTCCCAATTCTAATTGTTGTTCTTTTAGAAATGCCACAAAAGCAATAATATCATGTTTATAATTCTTAAGCAAAGTATATCTTATGAGATACTCTTCTCTAAGAGATTTGTCTGTAACAGACTCATAGGAGCGTATAGCTACAGAGTCAATGCTGTATGCTTCGTATGGAATATAAATGAAATTCGATGCCATGTTAATAAGTGCTTTCTCTGATTTCAAATATTGCTCTTGCATAGTCCTTAGAGCAGCATGTGTAGACAGACTATCTGCTCTAAGGGAGGAAATATGAGCGTTACTCTTTTTAATGGCAGTTGAATCTCTCCGGATCTTCATTTGTAAATCCGAAATTGTTTTAATCGCTACTTTTAGCCTATTATCTAAATTGGTGTTACTATTTTTTAAAGCCGTCAATTTATCTGCTGATATTTTGACCTCTATCCTTTGTATAGAATCACCTTGAGCATTCTCCACTTCATTGTTTTGTGCAGAAATAATTAATGGCGACATTAGCATTATCCAAATGATTCTCCTCATAATGTGTGGTGTTTAATTGTTCTCAAAGTATTTGGAACCTTCTTTATAGTAATTACGAGCCAGATTCCAAAGAGCATCTACATCTTTCTTAGAACCATACAATGCAGAAGCTTTTTTATCGTATTCTGTCACGACAGCATCGACTTGCGGAACTAACGTGTTGTCGTAATAGTTTTTAGAGTAAGAACGATATTGTGTCAATTTCTCAATCATAGAAGATACATAATTGTAGTGAGATTCTGCAAGACTCGACCTCACACTATGAAGATCACGTACTAAATCCGTACAATTAGAAAGCCAACTATCATTGGCAAACTGACGAGCTTGACTTATTGCGTTTTGAGCATTAGCGACACCAGAAAAATGAGTTTGTTTACTTACTGCGCGTGCCTGTTTGTACCGCCTTATAATTGTTTCAATTTTTGCAAGCGAATCCTTGGTTTCTATTCTCAATGCCTGATTACCGTCCGAATGTTTAATTTGCCTAAGCGAATTTATGATACTAAGCATGTATTGATGATCATTCTCGTGCCATTCACTATGTTTGAAATTTGCAAATGACCTATTCAAGAAAAGTGGAACATATTTTCCTAAAAGCACATCTGTACCTTTGTCCGCATCGTTTTTTGTGATTTTGTTTTCTTGTACGAAAATACTAATTCTATTTATTGTCACAAATAAAACAGAATCCTCTTGGAGCGCGTTTATCTTCTTATTATACATACCATAACTTCTAGACAGATCATTTAAATATTGATTTGTCTGATGTGGAGCCTTTGGAGGCTCAACTTTTGTCTTGGCATAGATCATAACGCCACCAATAGCAAGCGTTAAAGCCAATACAAGAATTAAAATCTTAACAAATACCTTCATCTTTTATATTTTTTAATTTATACGACCTCTTGGACCTCCCTTTTTAGGCTGTTCATCTTGAGGCTTGGTTTTAGTAATAGTTTTATTCTCTCTAATAGGTTTAATGGTACTTTTCACTTCTTTATGTTCTTCTGTCTTTTTTGGGGAAATCTCCACTGGAGCATGTTCCTCTTCAAGCCATGACATATAATTTGTTACATTAATGCCTTTATCTGAAGAACTATTGTAGTTACCTCCGTGGTCTTCTTTTCCCTTTCGAGGGTCTTTCTTTTCTGAATTAATATAAAAATCAAGTTTATCAATTACGGCATTTAGACTTACAGAACCAATTTCCTTCCTTTTCAATAATTCCTCTACTTTAAACTCGTTTAATTCACTAAACAGGCCTTGGGTAATCGGGTTATTTTCAAGACTGTCTTTATGCCAGACAAGATTCTCTTCAAGATACTTAATTGCATTGATAGAGTCAATGTTTTCTTGTGTATCGTCAGAATTAACATCAGCAGATTTCCATCTATTTGACTGAACTTGTTTTTTCTCTTTAATAAAGGGCCAGCTATTTTTGAATTCATAATTATTTAGTGTGCTACAAGCTGCATACATCAACAGAACGAATATACATGAAGCAAATCCATAAGCCATATATTTTAACTTTGAAAATAGTTTATCATCCAAGGAGAGCCTATTTACACGTCCTTCTCCTTCCTGAATCCTAATTCCTTCCAAAGAGTAACCTTTAATCGGAGAAGAATTGAGTTCTTGATATGTCTCAACAGTAACTATAGCTTCATTCTTTTTCTTTTCTTCATCATATAGTGGTATTGCAAATTCATAGTGAAATATCTTTTTAGATAATGTCACTTTCAATTGGCTGTCGAGTTGAGGGCGAACGACATATCCTTGCCACTTTGCAAAGCCTTTTGCTTCTATTGAAACAGCCAAACCTTGTTGATAATTAGCCTCTAAGACCTCCATGGAATCACCTTCCATCAAATGATAATTAATCCAAACATCAAACTGATTAACAGGAACACCATCGGGATCAATCACATAAAATCTATTCTTCGGAATAATTATTTTATATTCTTTAGGATCTATTCTTATAGATTCTGGATATTCAGAGCCTTCTTGAGCTGAAAATGTTTTTTTTATAGTTTTGTAACCATCCTTAACCCAGTATATATAAACCACCGTTCCTAGAGGAACTTCAATAGACTTATTGAATGGCCAGTATTTGTTCTGCGAATGAAAACTTGGAGTAAAACCATCTATTGGACGCAGTGGATCGTATACACATATATGTCTTGGTTCAAAATTTAATTCCTGAATAGAAGAAAATCCTATGTCCTGTTTCTTATCGACAAGGAGAATACCCTTATACTTTCCATATTCTTGTTGGGCTATATTTCTTCCTACAAGCTCTTTGAGTGTATAGTCGCCGTTATAATATCTGATAGCATAAGATGAATTATCATTGGAATAAATGGTTCCAACTGCTGATATTAAAACGTCGTGAATTTCATGCTCTTTGCTGAAAAGACTTTCTAATCTATCATAATCTGTACCTTTATTCTCGGAAATTGCTTCCTCAACTGACTGGAGTATACTGATAGTCTCGTCTGATGAAATAACCACGTTTGCTGGGATATAAATCCATGCAGCTGTATTATCATTGACCCGTCCACTCCCTTCTGGCCGTGCTTTTATGACACAGATCAGATATCCTAATGAACCCATGAGTTTCACTAAATATGCTGTTTTTCCCGTACCATCATAATTTGTTAATTCCTTAATAGCGGAACGAGCATCAAATGCATAACGTGCCCAAGAATCATTCTTATTGATGGAGTATGCCTCTGACTCTCCACCATTTGTTATTTTCAAAATGAATCCAAGTTTCATAATTTATCCTCTAAATATTGTTTCAAACATTCCACGCCTTCCACCACGATAACTGGCAGATCTTTCTAAGATTAGATTTACAACATTCTCTGCTGGCCGAGAATTGAATCTACAGTAGTTTTGGAAACAAACGTCACCAAGAGAAAAAGCGAGTTTTTCGACCTTGCCTCTATTTATTTCATTGTCCTTACATATTTGTTCTAGTCCATTGTAGAAACCAAGATACTTTTCGTTTATGTAATTCGTAAAAGTATCCTTTGTCGCGTTTTTTGCTTTGTCTGCTTTCGTTATCATAATATAAATAGCATCTGTATCTTTACGAAATATACCTGTATTCTTAATATATGAAACAGCACCTTCAAGGTAAACACGCTGTGGTAGTCCTTCATACAAACGATTCTCTGCTCCATATTCAATAACGAAAATGTGCATCTTTCTATTTGTAGAACGATTGTCAATTAACACTTTAGTCATAGTATCCAGCATTATCTCATCTGTTTCAGACATGGGATCACCAGCATTTGCCTTAAACATACAGCGCATTAGTTCTCCCGCCATATCAATACATGTGACTGGGTGAATTTTACTGTCATTATCTACAAGATCAAATCCCATCTCATAAAAAGAGTCCACAGATGTACCTTCCATCAAAGTACCAACTTCGCCGTTTTGGAATAGGTTAATGAGTTTCATCATATAGCCATAACCCTGGGATTCTGTGTCTGGATCCATAGAACGAGCAACCCGTCCGCTTGCAGCGACACTAAGAATTGCACCCAATGCACAACTTTTGCCAGATGATGGTATACCCCAGAAATATATCTCTGTGGATTGCTTGTTAATTTTTTCCAACTTTTCTGGTGTCGTAAAGCTTTGAGCGTTCTCACCATTAAACATTTTTTGGATAAACGCTCTATCAATACTAATACTTAATAAATCAGCAACAGATATTGTCCCTGTATTAATCAAACGTTTTACAACGCCAGCATTAAGAAGATTATGATCTTCAGCAATCTTCTTTAGAAATTCATCTTTAGTTACTTTATTCTCGTTTAAAAACCGCTCAATTGTATCAATGATATTATTATCTTTTTGTGCAGGTGTTAGACTTTGATCTGTCTGGAATTGACTTATTTGACTAACAAGAGTCTCAACATCAACACCCATAATCTCGTCTAGCAGAAGTGTGTTAATTAGATTATTTGCCTCATTAACATAACCGCTATTAGGGTAATCACGAACAAATTTTCGAAGAGAATTAATATCTGATTTATTAACTACAGACCATGCATCATCAGTTTCGGATTTTAATAAGTCGTCCTGTGCTTTTTGCTCTAATTCTTTCTTCAGTGCTCTTGCCTGAGAACGAAACTGTCCATCTGGATAACTAGCAAGATACTTATCTACTGCTTCTACTGTACGTTCTTCTTGAACTTTGTTCCATTCGTCAGTGTCTCCACTTTCTATTTTGCGTTTCACTTCTCTTCTTTTTTGAGCAGAGAATTCACCATCTGTTTCTTCACACAGTTCTTCGAATGTTACAATACCTTCTTTGATATATGTAACTAGTTGATCTACAGAATACTGATCAACATTTAATAAAATATCTTCTTTCTTTGGCATAACTTCTTATTCTTTAGGATTGTTTCCGTAGTCATTTTCTCCTGGTTCTCCATCACCGAACAACAACACAAGGAAATAAAAGGGGATTAACTGATACCATCCTGAGTTACCTCTATCGTGACAACGTTTGCAACCTTGAGCCCAGAGGAACCAAAATACTGGAATAAATGATAGTAGAATAATTATTGCAGTACCTTGTGACAGGTTTTGTGTCTTGACTGCGACATCTACTATTATGTACCATATAATGTAAATGATAAAGGTGATTCCATATTCAAGTCTTCTTATTCTTCCTTTAAACGAAAAAGGCTTATTAAACATCCTCTTATTATCTATTACATCCTCTGTAGTGACATAAGAGTTTATCTCTGTACCAATCTCTTCTGTTGAGACAGATTCTGGTTGATCTATCTGAATAATATCGGAAGCTGGTGTCTCAATAACAGCTGGAGTTGACTGTTCCCTTGAGTCTAAGGATGGAGATTGTGCAGATTTGCTGACTTTGTCATTCATCTTCACATCTTCATTTGGAGCAGATTCTGCTCTATTTAGGATTTCTTTCACCTTCCTCTTTAACAAAGGAGTGAATTCTCCTCCAGACTCTTTTCCTAACTCGTAAAGTGTAACGGTACCTGCTTTTACGGCTTCTGCTATTTCATCTGGAGAATAATCCCGCAAGTTCTTCAGTAGATCTTTCTTTGATGCCATATTGTTAAAATTTATTTAGAATGTTCCACCATATATATCGTCTGATGGTTGAGTAGTAGTCCCAACGAATTCTGTATTTTCAGATTCTTTCCTTATTGATTTGGGTTGCTTAATTCTATTTCCTATTCGAGTTTGAGGTATTAATGAGTATAATCCTGTAGCTCTCGTATTTCTCTTTTGTAAGAAGTATGGGAACAGCAACATTAAGAAAAGCATTATTCCTGTTATAATTGTATTAAGATTTATGCCGTTGCTGTTTTTAAACAGATTTCGTAGACTTATTAGCTCCGCATTCGCAGCCTTAAAAGAAGATCTTTCTTGGTCAAATGGCTTGACGGTATAGATAGAGTCGTTCCTCTCATTGCTTAAAACAGGAATAGAAACCTCATATAGCTTTTGATTCCATCCTTCTATCGCATCGGAAATCATATTTAGATTGCCAACGAGAAAGGCATTCCATACACTTGCCCCCTGATTGGCATCATTAATCCAATCAAGAGCAAGATTTCTTAAACTATCCGTATTTTGTGACAATAACTGAAGTTTTAGAGTTGTCTCATAATTACCTTTGACTAACTCATCATTGGAAGTGCCAAAACCAGCCTTCAAGTATGCATCTCTGTTAGTTTCTTTATTAGATATTAATGAAGTTAAATAATCAGAATATGTAGCTATTCTTTCCTTAGAATATTGATCGTAGTCAACAAACATTTGCCTGGATTTTTCTATAGCAGATGTAAATTTGGGTTCTATCAGACCTCTTTCTGCAAAAACGGACCAAAAATGATTATATGGTATCATGGCCCATAGAAAAGCTATAGGGCAGAAACAAATCAGAATTCTTTCAATGACGATGGAACGGTCAAATCTCTCATCAGTACCTTTGTATATTTGTGCGCCTATGAACGTCAGAATAATGGCTATGTCTATGGCGAAAACCTTTATTGCTGACAATTTAAAATTTCCGCCATTGGAATAGAAATCGCCCATATAAGTCACGTAACTTATAAATATCAGAGCGACAAATGCGATGATATGTCCCCATGAAAATTTCAGGGTCTCATTCCATGAATATTTATTCTCACTCATTTCGTCTATTTTTTAGGAAGTAACTTTTCTAATTCTCTTATTTTATTTTGGTATTCTGCAATTTGTTTCCTAATTGCATCATAGTCAGTCTCTTCACTCGGATTTGAACGTTTTGGAGTTGGTCCTTCTATAAATTCCATTTCTTTATCTGGTAATTGACCAGAATGCAAATCTATACCAACATTATCAGGAACAGGATGAAGGTTTCTTTCAATTCTTCTAAAATCCCCTTTCTGTGTAGCTTCGAGTGCTTTATCTACCAACACCATTGGAGGTATCCATCCATATACATCGGCTCCTGTACTGTAAAGTACATTACGAACTTGTTCTACTGTGAGATCTTTTCTTATAGATTTCATTAGGGCAATAGTTCCAGCCACAATAGGAGCTGACATGCTAGTACCATCAAAAGACTGGAATGAGTTTGATGGGAAGGAACTATATATAGCCTTACCAGGAGCTGATATGTCAGAGCATGGCCCGTAGTTAGTAAAGACTGTTGGATATAGTCTCTTATCAACAGAAGTTACTACTATTGAAGATATATTTCTGTTTTCAGGAGGAATACTTGTCAAGATGTCATCATTGCCGGCAGCAAATACTAATACAGAGCGTTTTTTTGCAGCGAGTTTGCAAACTCTGGCCCACAAAGCTGCTACATTGTGAAATTGGGTTTTGGCAATTTCATTCTGTTGCTCAACTGGAAGAACATTAAGTCCTTTAAAGGATGGAGCGATTGATACATTCACAACATCTGCATCATGATGCAGTGCGTACATCACTCCAGCTATCATGGCCGACAACGGACAAAGCTTATTGTCAAATACCTGAATAGGCATTATTTTACAATTGGGTGCAACTCCTGAGGCACCTTTATCGTAGTTCTCTGCTGAACCAACTGCAAGTCCTGCAGTATGCGTCCCATGACCGACTCCTACGCTTAGATTGTTGTTTTGTGTAAAGACATTGTAAGCATCAACTATTCGTCCTTTGAACATTTGATGATCAGATTGAATACCATCATCTACAATAGCTACCTTTATTTCAGGTGACCCTTTGGTAATCGACCATCCCTGTTTAAGATGTATTGCACTTAGATGCCACCCAAGGTCTTCTGTGGATGCACTCACATTGCCATTTAGTTCATAAACTTCTTCGTCAAATACAATAAACTTATGATTTGGTAATTGACCATTTATTGTTCGTCGTATCTGATCCCTCTCATTCTCTGGGATTTGAATAACAAGTAACTTGACTTCCTTATCACATCCAATAATTTCGTATTGATCACCAGGATAAGCCCGTTTAAAATCTCGTGCAAGTCCTTCTATGTCACCATTTTCATCTTCCATAAAAAGGAACAACCTATTAGCGAGAATATTAGGCATGCCTGGTTGTTCTACAATTCGAGGGTCGACACCCTCTTCTCCCATAATAGGGGCTACAATAGAACCTTGATCTGGTAAAGTGCCATCGTTACCTGTGATAGGCCGTGCATATCCATTATCATCTATTATTTTACCATCGGAGCGTGTTATTGGATCAATTGGAAGGACTCCATTTACAGCATGGTGCCCTGCACATCCCACACAAGAACGAAGGAAGAAAGATAATAACCACATCGCAAGGAGGAATAGTAAAAGCCATAGCAGCCATTTAAGGCATCCTCGCCCAACAAATAGTCCCGTAAACCACAGCCACCATCGCTTGTACCAAGGTATCCTCTCGTTATATTGGGCCGTAAAGTGTTTATCAGAATCGACAACACAATTATAAGGAGAAGGATTCCAACCAGTAAACACATAATTTCTATCGGGTATTACTTTGGGAATATCCCCCCCTGTTAATAATGATTCGGCATGTTTTTGTACACTGGCAGCTCCTTCTAATCTTCCATTACTACCCGCATCAAAAATACAATTATAAAATTTATCTTCTTCCTCATCGAGCATAGGTGAAGGCATAACTGGCGGGAAATCTTCTTTCTTTTCTATCTTGCTGTAATTGGCAGTAAATATTGCATTGTCTTTTACAACATGCCCCAAAGGAGATGGGGCCCATCCCATAAATGTCCAACCAACGTTAGAGATTACTTCTGGGATATCTTCCTCTGAAAGGATAGCACCATCTACTCTCATGATATACTTGTCAATCCTATCGACCAAGATGCCGTGTTCACCTACATCAAAAGTAATCTTGTATTTTTTCTGTTCATCATATTCGTGAATGATAGAACCGCCTACTTTATGCTGGGTAACATCCGGTGTCATTCCCCATGCTACGATAAATACTTTGCCGTCAGCACAATAGATACGTTCGTCATCTATATATTTTATAGAATTGGCCAATATTTGTAAGGACTCTCCATCCAAACTGGCTGCGGCGCTTCTGTAATGTCTTATCGTATCCTCCTTTATTGCCTCGTACTTAGTTCGAATGTCACCAGACAAATCAGTTAACTTGACAGGGTACTCCTCCCACTCGTCAACATGCCAGCAAATCTGGTCTTCATCTTCAACGTATTGTGGAACAGCCAAAAAATGTCTGTATTCTGGAGATATTGCAGTCTTTATGACACTATAGACGCTGTCATATCTCATATACAATGGGTCGTGTCCTATACCTTGAAAGTCAGTATAATCAACGACTTCAGTATAACATAGCCGCCTCTTTCCAAAAAAAGTATGTACTGCCATATACCTTTATTTATATAAGTTCTGACAATTATCCATTATCTCCCTAATCTTAGCGTTTGCAACAGGGTCGCAGTGGGATATATCACTTGCATAGACAAGTCCTATCGTAACAAGGTTCTGCCATCTTTGGAAATTACCCCATAAGGGAAGTTTCAGGAGAACATCCATGTTGATAACATCTTGATTGACAACGTTTGCAGATTCGTCAAAAGCTTTTAGTGTTTGTAGCAGTGGTTGTGGTTTCCTTACAGCGTCCCACGTATCTGGAGCAGTATCTATAGTAAGATGACATTTCTGTGCTTTTGCGCTAATATCAGCAATCTCATCATTACTGATATAGTTACGACCCACGCTGCTTACAAAATTATTAAGCGTCAAAGAAGCAAAGTCTGCAATAGCATTGGGTTGTTCATTCAAACTGAACACGTTACAATAACGGTCAATTTTCTCAGAAATAACTTTTCTTACCCCAAGTTTTTTCAAAAGGCTCACTAACATAAACACAACCTCATCTGCATGCGGAAGAATGTTCTCGATCTCTTTTGCTTGGTTATTCAAGAATGCCACCCAATAATCTATTATATGTTTAGTTACAACGTCAGCTACAGTCGTCAGTGTTTCAGCATCACTGGAGATGACTTCTTCAATCGTACATCCCCTTTCTTTCAGATCTTTTTCCAATTCATCAACATCTGAACTAAAGTAGTCGCATAACTTATTCAAATTAACATCTCTGCCATCTTTTGGATTGATTCCAACAGTAGCACGGATGAAATTAATTGCCGAGAAATCTTTAGGCGTTTCTGAGTGGCATATAATGATGTCGTAAGCTATATCTCGAAGATCGCCTACAGGAACCATAAGACTATCTATTATCCGTCCAAATATCTCAGGCTTCGTTCCTATTGTAAAAACTAACGATTTACGAATATCTCCACAGATTTGTTTTACCTTCCTATTCTTTTCTTCACTATCTTCTGGCTCAAAATAAACAGTTAGTGTTTGATACATCTCCTTTTTAATAGTTTGTAATTCAGAAAGATATTTTTGCCTTCGAGCATCATCCAATAAATTTGCAATTGAATCCAAACTACGGATTATAGCTTTGGAACCATCGTTATTGATGGTAGCAACATTATTCCATGTATCTTCTGGATTTGAAAAATGAGTTTTTACAAAATCATTCTGTAAGAAACTTCTCCGAAGATGCTCCATATAGTCGGGAAAATCTTGGTGTACAAATATTCCTGTTTCCTCAGATTTCTTTTCCCCGTCTTGATAACCTACAAATAGATTGTTCTTACCTGACCAATAGAAGTCACGCAAAGGATAGACATTTTGGAAAGCGGAAGAAGTGAAGAAGCCACCCTTGGGAACCCATTCGTCAAACCATTTGTTAGGCTTGATAATTTCTGGTATCACAGTATCGAACCGGTTCCAATGATCATCTAACTTCTTAAGATTGTCTACATTGTCCGTTTTGGTACGTTCCAAATCAATGTTGAACTTGGTGGCTATCATGAAAAGAGGTGCTATGCCGTTTGTGTTCAACAGATACTTTGCTCGTTCTTCTGGAGTCTTTCCAATATTATCCCCAATCCAACTGTTGATTGTCTCACCAATGGTTGGCTCTGTCTTTTGGTCATTGTGATGGCAGAATAGAACACTGCTTATTCGCAAAGAACGAGAATACTTGTTAAACAAATATGCGACCTTACCACGTCTGAGGATTTTTGGCAGTACTGTGTGTATTTCGCTCTCTTTGAATTTTTCACGAGAACGAGCACCAGGGAAATCAAGCAAGTCAATTTTATTCAGAAATTTTCGTTCTTGTGCTATGGTTTTTGGCAATTCAAAGGTTAATTCTGCAATTAATGCCGATAGATTACCCTTTCCGAAATTCTGAGCTATGATATTTCCACTCGTGTCATAGACATCGGTATATATATCATCATTTCCTGTATCAATATTTACACCACATACGGTATCCAACCACTCAATCTTAAGTATTGTACCCTTATCTCTAAGTACAGCATCAAAAGGAACATATACCTCAGTATTAAATCCTAGCTTTTTATACTCATTAATTAGTACACTGAAGAGGCGGCTCATTTCTGCGTTCTTATTCCACAAGAGACTGAAAATATCAACCCACTTATCGTATGAAACATATTGTATGACAGGGGCTATAATCTTGCAGAAATTTGATTGATATATACTCGCTGCACCATTACCAATAACATTTTTAATATAGTCTTTTATATCTCTGATATCATCATCAATAATTTCATCCTGTTGCTTTTCCTTGGTGGCCCATAGACCAGACAATCCCTCTAAGCATTTGTTGATTTCATTTAAATTCAAGTTGGTATCGGGATTAATCTTAATGTCATTATAGTAAGAATCGGCTATTAAAAGGATTATATCAACTACAGATAGAAGTCTAACCTTAACGAAATCCGACATTGATTTATCCCCCTTCCCTATAGTGAAACGTGTGATGACTCCTGTAGATTCAATTTTGGCATTATTGCCTCCACTGGGATTCAGTTCGTCAATGAAACTATAGGATCGTCCACCACTTTGAATTACAAATGGGGAATCTGCCGAAGACAACAAACTACTCATCAAGTAAGACTTTCCTACTTGACTTTCTCCATATGCTGCAGCAGAACAATTTTCCTCAAGAGCAGAACGAATCCTTCTTAACTTTCTGCGGTATTCCTTAAAGACACTAACAGGAAATGAGTCCTTTCCAAATTCTTTTGCCCATGCGAGAGAAGACTCTATCAATTCTAAATGTTTGTTTATATCTTGTATCATCTTTATACCTTTTTAGTGTTAGAAATCAAAAGCCCCAGAGTCAAGCCAATATAAGTCTTCTGCTCCAAGACTTTGAATGTGAATTTCAAGATTTGTGTCAACTACATCGTTTCCTGCGTTGTCTACGATAGAGCTTATTGTTAGATTTTCTTTGTCATCAACATCACGCTCAATAGTAATCTTGAATGGCATTCGATGCTTTAACGAATCAATATTTTCTTTTACCATTCCTAAGACCTTTGCGTCTGTGGGTATTTCTTCATTATCCAACAATGCTTTCTTTCTAATTCGATCTCCTATCTTGAATCGGTTGAAGTCGATATTATAGAGTGCACGGCAAGGATATGAATCAAGTCCAATCTGCCTTACATTTAACGTCTCAGGTATTGAACTTACCATTAATTCTCCCTTACTCTTCTCTGGAGTGATAAAATATTCTATTGGTTGTCCTTCTCGAGAAGCTTCAATATAATTAACTGTGGACTTTAGGTTCTCTTTTAACTTGTCAAGATTAATTACAAATTTATTCAAATTTGATAGCTCAGAGGCATAATGTCCAATTACACCTCCAATAGCGACTATTGTTTTCGCGTTTCTGATATGTCCCGTATTCTCACCAAAAGGATACCAGTCCCCAACATAATAGTTGTTTAGAACAATGAGTCGATTTGGTGATACAGAATAGTATTTCAAGAATAATTCTCTAATCGGAGGTAATGAAGCAGGTCTTCCGGAAAGGAGAACTATATCACATGCATACGAGTACATAATTGTTGCTATTTTCTTTAGCAATGGTTCAAACTCCTTGCTTACAACTTCTGAGACATTCTCATTGTCAAAAAACCAAGTAATTTTAGTGACGTCTATCCCCGTTCGTTCTTCAAAACCACGTATCACACTTTCATTGGGCGGACAATCACTGAATACGTCCTCATAGGTAACATGACAGTTCTTGCTACCCTTGTTCAACAGCTCCAGAAAATAGCACATCAAAGGCATGGAGTACTGAATATTGAAATCTTTCCTCATCACTCTATCTGCTATGGTCTGCCCATTATAGTCTTTGCCGAAGAAGTCTTTCATTTTTTGACGATACTCCTTTAATCCTATGGAGCTAAGTTGTTTACGGAATGCGCTCTCTTCATCTAATATCATGATGTTTTTTATGAGTGCATATAGCATATCATCGCCTGCGAAATAATAACTGTCATAGAATTTAGGGGCAGGAGTAATAGTTGTAACATCACCTTTTTCGTAAGTGTATTTGCTTATCATCAAGTCTGATGTTCCAGCTCCAATATCAAGAGAACCAACGGTAATAGATGATTGAGCCTCTCCATCTTCAATTTTTCCGTAAAGGTTAAAGAACTCGCTGCAACATCCTTTGTACTTATGCCCAACTTCTCCATACATATAGACTAATTGTGAACAAGTGGCTTCATCATAATACCAAGCTCCGTCTGTGTTTTTATTGGAACAAACTGCAGGTATGACTTCAACTGACTTACCAGGTTTCTCATTATCAGCAGGAGTCTTGTATTCAAAGTTCTCTAAAAGAATGATTGCATCTTTTGCACAACGTACCAATGCTTCTCTCTCAACCCTAGACATCGCTGTCGGACAAGTGACAATGATCCTCTTTATCTTACGAGGCATAGTTGGCTTACCCAATCCTGTTTTATTGGAACGATGTTTTTCACCGTTAATCTGGATTTTTGCCTGAATTAACATCTCCAAGAACGCAAACGTCATAAGGGAACGACGGGAATAATGGAATGACTGGCCTCCGTTACCTTCAAGATCTAGTTTTCCATCACTCTTTAATTGGTTTGTAATTCCCCTTAGATTGAGTATATGATTATCTTTTTCTCCATCAAGAACGAGAAATTTCCATTCTTCTTTGTTTGGTTTCCAATCCCATAAATATCTTTTGGGGCTTGAATAGGTGGATAGCGTTTCGTCATCTTCAACATGGTTATTAGTTAGATGAATCAGATTATTAGCTTCTTGTCCTAATCTTATAAGGCTTGGATACACAAATTGTTTACTATCTTTTATCCCGAAGTCTCCAAAATCAACTTTGCGGAATGCAAGTCGCATATCAAATGGCTCTGAATAGGACCGAATGGATACATTGTCATCCTCCTGTTTAAGGGTATTGGTATAGTCAATCAACTCAAGATGCCTAACCTGATTAAAATTGGTGTTGTCTTCTATTAGAAGTGCGGTTGTTCGCGAGTTGCCTATATCGATAACCATATCAACATCCTTGGTTTCTACCTCCGTATCTTTATACAAGGTAACTTTTGGGAAGAGTTTATGCTGAGCAAGGTAGTTAATAAGGAATGTGTATGAAGCGATATAGGCTGTTTTCCTAACGTTCGCGCCTTTTATCTGTGAAACTCTTTGAATACCAGGATGAACAAGTTTAAGAAGGTACTCATCAATGTAGCTCCATTTCTTTCCAGATGTGCAATAATCCATCAGGAAAAATTCATTGCTACATAAGTCAAATTCCATATCTGTGCGGAATTTATCTGGGAACACAGGACACTCATCGTACTCGTCTCCTTCATATCTTGCACGAGTATCAAATGCCAGCAAAATATTGTATTTTTTTATCCCCTTCTCATCAGATTTGGGAAGCATTTTAAATCGTGCCCAATTTAGTGGACCGAATCGGAATTTCTTCTCTGTCCTTTTGAAGAAATATGGCAGTGGCAGCCAGACACCCTCAAAAAAAGAGAGTTTGTTGTCTTTGTCTGAAAAAGTCATGCTGAATATATCGCCCTTAACACCTGTACAATTAGTGTCATCCACTTTTAAGGGAGTTATACCATCACTCTTTAATTCTGATGGGTCTAGCATAATAGAAGGGTCTGCCAGATAACCTCCATTATACAATTTCCTCTTTTCATAATAGATGCACTCATCTTCCGTCCTCAGTTCATATACTGAGTCTAATATCCAATCTCCATTTTCAGTATCATACCACTCGTGATACCAACACTTAAACTTCTCCTGAGTATTAATGCTAATTGGGAAAGTATATATCTGGATGCCAGAATTAGCAATTATTTTTAGGTCTTCCATCTTTTTGATAAGATATAAATACGCCTTACGACCTCCCGAGTATCGGCAAATTGCTTTAGGTTTAAATATAAAGACGTGGGAGTCACTACTTCTCGCTTATCCCAAGTCTCAGGCTCTCGCATTGCCCCCATCTCAAAGATAAGCAACTCGAGTTAGCCCACGTCGTGATTATATACGTTCGTCCACCCTATATATAATAAGGTGGACAGGGTATTATAAAACCCAACGCGAACGTTTCGGTTGCGTTTCTTCAGAGATGGATTCAAATTTGCGAGATTTGAGACTCTAAAGATAACGTTCGTAAACGTCCTTTTACCAAAATGTCTTGACCCTCTCGCCCTTTCGGACTAACTGAGTCAAGTGCAAAGATAAAAAGAATATCTGAACAAAACAAATTTTTTTTAAAGAATTTTTGAAAAAGGTAGTTTGCAAGCCTTGTGGAAATGAAAATATGCTTCTATTTGCGACAAACACAAATGATTTTGAAATACATTGTGCTTGCAGTGATTGCAAGCACAATGTGGTTTCATATAAGTGTGGCAGGGGGTATTTCTTAGAAAGAATCAGCCATCAGATCCTTGCGGCCAATGAGGCTGAAGATGGTAATGTTGTTGTTGTCATTGACTATCCGAAGGGAGCGAAGAATCTCATTCAACGTAGAACCACTGGTAGTCACATCGTCAATCACCAATACATTCTGTTTACGGATAGTTGCATAAAGCTCTCTGTCAGATTCTGATGCAAACTTTAGAAATTGAATCATGTAAGGACGGAAACGGCTCTTCTTGACATCTTTGGCTATTGTGAAATAGTCCTTTTGGTGTATGAGCTCAAGCATGTTGTTGATAGACTGCCTGACTTCTTCCTTCTGAGCCTCAGTATAACGAGGCCGGCCATTCTCTAACACATCATTCAAATATGACTGTTCAAAACCATCCATGTCGAACGATATGTTTGATGGAAGTGCTTTTACCAACTCCATCTTTCTCAGGGTAGGCTGTGCAAACCTGTAAATATAGCGCAACATATATTGGTTGACTTTACTCGACGATTCTGGCATAACGACCAAATCATAATCATACAGGTTGATATGCTTGTCGAGATTGTCAATGGCTTTCTTGATGAAGTTAGTCAAATCAGGTGTATCCTGCAATGCCTCTGTGAATTTCACATATTTAATAAAAGCAGTACGTACAGAACTTTCCACCAGATCAGAGAATTCATAACCATAGTAGAAGCACTTACCAAAGGCCTCTACCTGATAGCCATCGCCAGTCAGACTGACAATGTCCTCAGCACCATCGTGCTCGAAATCGAACACGAATTTCTTCTCTGTATCGTCGAATGTTACACCCATATTAATTGCTCTTTGGCTGCAAATATACTGCATTTTTTTGAAAGTGCAGTACTTTTGGAGGAAAAATTCTATTTATTTTCAGAATTTTACAACAACACAAATGCTTTTGAAATACATTGGGCTTGCAGTGATTGCAAGCCCAATGTATGTTATAGATGTCGATTCACTAATTATCCACCGAAGTTATCGTACATGATCGACTCGGGATCGACGCCGAGGGAGTCGAGCATAGAGACAACGGCTGCTGACATCGGGCCAGGACCACACATGTAGTACTCGACATCCTCGGGAGCCTCGTGGTCCTTCAGATAGGTGTTGAGCATCACCTGATGGACAAAGCCCGGGGTGTACTTCACGCCTGCTGCATCGGCTGCAGGATCTGGACGGTCGAGAGCCAGGTGGAAATGGAAGTTGGGATACTCCTTCTCCAAGCCCAGGAAGTCGTCGAGATAGAACACCTCGTTGAGGGCGCGTGCACCATAGAAGTAGTGCATCTCGCGATCTGTCGTGTGCAGCGTCTTCGTCATGTGCATAATCTGTGCGCGCAATGGAGCCATACCGGCACCACCACCAACCCAGATCATCTCGCGCTTCGAATCGAAATGTGGATGGAAGTCGCCGAAAGGACCGCTCATGATCACCTTGTCGCCTGGTTTCAGCGAGAAGATATAAGACGAAGCGATACCTGGGTTGACATCCATGAAGCCACTGCGATCGGGCTTGAACGGAGGCGTAGCAATACGAACGGTCAGCATGAAGACATCGCCCTCAGCAGGATAGTTGGCCATTGAGTAGGCACGGATGGTATCCTCGGGGTTCTTACACTTCAGCGGGAACAGACCGAACTTCTCCCAAGAGGGCAGATACTCGTCGCCAATGAGAGACTTGTCGATGTCCTTATCGTAGTCGATACAGTCGAACTTAGGAATCTTGATCTGAGCGTAAGAGCCAGGCAGGAAGTCCATGTGCTCGCCCTTAGGCAACTGTACCTTGAACTCCTTGATGAACGTAGCCACGTTCTTATTAGAGATAACGGTACACTCGTACTCCTTAACGCCAAGGATAGACTCGTCGACATGGATCTTCAGGTCGCCCTTGACCTTGCACTGACAACCTAAGCGCCAATGGTCCTTGATCTGCTTACGGGTGAAGTGAGGCTTCTCAGAGTCGAGGATCTCGCCCCCACCCTCAAGAACCTGAACCTTACACTGTCCGCAAGAGGCCTTACCACCACAGGCAGAAGGCAGGAAGATGCCGTTCTGATTGAGCGTCGCCATCAGGTTGTTACCCTGGGCTACAGAGATAGTACGGTCGCCGTTGATCACGATATTCACATTGCCCGAGGGCGAGAGATACTTCTTCGCTACGAGCAGGACGATCACCAGGAGGATGATCACCAGGAGGAATACTCCTATACTATATGCTATAAACTGTGCCATTTTCTACATGAAACATTTAACATTAAACATTAAATATTCAAACCACTGAAGCACATCATCGCCATAGCCATCAGGCCGACAGTGATAAACACGATGCCGAGGCCCTGCAGAGGCTTGGGAACGTCGGAGTACTGCATCTTCTCGCGGATGGCACCCATGGCCACAATGGCCAGTGTCCAACCAAGACCGGAGCCGAAGCCATAGACAACGGCATCGACAATCGAGGTGATGGCCTGCGAGTTTGAGGGATCCATGAGGATGCGCTGCTGCATGAAGAGCGAAGCACCCATGATGGCGCAGTTCACGGCAATCAGCGGCAGGAAGATACCCAGGGCTGCGTAGAGCGAGGGCGAGTACTTCTCGACCGTCA
>JAEEGI010004008.1_pt1 | contig 34751 bp, 25 predicted proteins | sample 8958751 | NCBI WGS metagenome assembly JAEEGI01 (sample SAMN16246545, study PRJNA631951) | gut metagenome | biome: gut microbiome; feature: rumen; material: KS-attached | host: Bos | place: Iran: Karaj | collected 2018-10
GGTTGTTGTCTTCTTAGCTGCGGCTGCCTTTGTCTCAGTAGCCTTCTTAGCTGTTGCTTTCTTTTCTGCCATAGTTTTTTAATATTAATACTTTTGTGAAGTAAATTTCTTTTTAACGGGTGCAAAGGTAAGACTATTTATTCAGACACCTTATTAATATTTAAGTATTTTTGACAGAAAGTGACTTATTCTTGATGAATATCAATTCGCAAGTTCAATTCCTCTAACTGTTTCGGATCCAGTTCGCCCGGTGCATCCAGCATCACATCACGACCACTGTTGTTCTTCGGGAAAGCAATACAGTCGCGGATACTGTCGAGACCAGCCATCAGCGACACGAAACGATCGAGACCGAAAGCCAGACCAGCGTGAGGAGGTGCACCGTACTTAAAGGCATTGATCAGGAAGCCGAACTGAGCCATAGCACGCTCGGGAGTGAAACCCAGAATCTGGAACATCTTTTCCTGTAGTTTGCCATCGTGGATACGGAGGGAACCACCACCAACCTCAACACCGTTGCAGACGAAATCGTAAGCCACGGCACGCACCTTCTCTGGGGCGGTATCAAGCAGAGGAATATCATCAGGATTAGGCATCGTGAACGGATGATGCGTAGCCATCAGGCGCTGTTCCTCATCACTCCACTCGAAGAGCGGGAAGTCGACTATCCAAAGGCATACAAAGTTGTCCTTATCACGCAGACCAAGACGATCGCCCATCTCTAAACGAAGCGTACAGAGCTGCACGCGGGTCTTGTTGGCATTGTCGCCAGAGAGGATCAGCACGAGGTCACCATCCTTGGCACCCATAGCTTCCTTCACCTTGGCCCAGACCTCTGGCTCATAGAACTTGTCGATACTCGACTTCACCGTGCCATCGGTATTGAACTTTACATAGACCAATCCCTTGGCACCCACCTGCGGACGCTTCACGAAGTCCATCAACTGATCCAACTGCTTACGGGTATAGTCAGCACAACCAGGCACACAGATACCGCCGATGTAATTAGCCTCATTGAAAACAGGGAAAGTGCCAGTGCCTTTCAGCTGATCCATCAGTTCCACGAACTCCATGCCAAAGCGAAGATCGGGCTTATCAGAACCGAAACGACGCATCGCCTCATGCCAGGTCATCCGCTGCAACGGAGGAAGTTCCACGACACGTACCTCTTTAAATAAATGACGGGCCATATCCTCAAAGAGCTGGAGCACATCCTCCTGTTCCACAAACGACATCTCACAGTCTATCTGGGTGAACTCAGGCTGACGGTCTGCACGCAAATCCTCATCACGGAAGCACTTAGCAATCTGGAAGTAACGGTCAAAGCCACTCACCATCAGCAACTGCTTCAAGGTCTGTGGAGACTGAGGCAGTGCATAGAACTGTCCAGGATTCATACGAGAAGGCACCACGAAGTCACGGGCTCCCTCTGGTGTCGAACCAATCAGGATGGGTGTCTCTACCTCAATGAAGTCCTTCCCGTCAAGGAAGTTACGGATCAGGATGGTCATACGGTGACGCAGTTCGATATTCTTACGTACTGCAGCACGACGCAGATCCAGATAACGGTATTTCATACGGATATCATCGCCACCGTCGGTATTATCCTCGATGGTGAACGGAGGTGTCAGGCTCTCACTCAGGATATTCAGTTCCTTAACCAGGATCTCAATATCACCCGTAGGCATCTTGGGATTTTTGCTCTGACGCTCACTGACCTCACCTTTCACCTGAATACAGAACTCACGTCCCAGTTTGTTGGCACGCTCGCATAGTTCTGCATCGTCAGCCTCATTGAAAACCAACTGGGTCAGACCATAACGGTCACGCAAATCGACGAAGGTCATACCACCCATCTTACGGCTTCGCTGAACCCATCCGGCCAGTGTGACAACGCTGCCGGCATCTGAGAGTCGTAACTCTCCACAAGTCTTACTTCTATACATATTGATGTTTCTTTTATTCTATTTGAGGTGCAAAGGTACACAAATATATGGGAGTTAAAGAAGTCAAAGAAGTTAAAAGGAGTTAAAGGACATTACTTTTCTTGTTTTTTACCTTTTCACCTTTTCACCTTTTCACTTTTTTTATTACCTTTGCCCGCAGAAAATCATTTAAACCATCAGGAATATGAAGAAGATTTTATTATTTACAATGCTGTTATTCTGCGGAATGAATGTCGCACTGGCTCAGAAACCCGCAGAGATTAAGTTTGATAAGCTGACGCACGATTTCGGAACATTCTCCGAGAAGAATCCTGTGGTCAGCTGCACGTTCACTTTTACCAATGTCGGAGAGACCGCCTTGGTGATCAATCAGGCTGTGGCCTCCTGTGGCTGTACGGTTCCTGAGTACACCAAGGAACCCATCCAACCTGGCGAGAAGGGAGAGATCAAGGTGACCTATAACGGTACGGGGAAGTTCCCTGGTCATTTCAAGAAGTCTATCACGGTGAGGACGAACGGCGCCGTTGAGATGACACGCCTTTATATAGAAGGTGAAATGACAAAAGCTGAGTAAAAACAATCGCCCGCCGTTTGGCGGGCGATTTGTTTTTTAGAACTTATAGGCGAAGCCGATGGAGCAGAATTCCTTGAACTCCCAGTAACCGAGGTCATCATCCCTAACGCTGGCATCGTCGTAGCGTGGGAAGAGGAACAGATTGGCAGTAATATACTTCGATACACGGAACTCCAGCGTATTTTCCCACTCGATCTCAACTCTATGGAACGAGGTGAAGGCATAGAAGCGCGTCTTCCATGTCACATTATCGTTCATCTTCCACTCAAGGTCTGCTGTCACGTTGGGACCAAAGTCCAACTTCGAGTGCTTGCCAGGATCAATGCCGAAGCTTGGACCAAGATCCAAACGGTCCACATAGCGATAGTTCATGGCCAAAGGCGAAAGGTTGATAGTACCTTGTAACTTGCCATCCAACTTATTCACCTTATAATCCATACCAAGACCAAGGTTCAAATTGAAGGGCGACATAAAGTCTGAGTATATATACGGGTCATTAGACTTATAGCCTTTCGTAAACTGGGTATAAGCTACAAGTTGCAGCGTATAGTACCAGTTCTTGGCTGCCTGCAATCCTAATTTCGAGGTCAGACGGATGAGGTCTTCATTCGTCTTGAATTTATGAACAGAGTCCGTTCTGGAACGGAGGAATCCGAGCTTAGCCTCCAACTTGTTATCCCACTTCCACTTGTCTTTATTGTCATAGTTGGCTTCCAATGTCAGCGAACCCACCATCGAGTAGGTCGACTCACCACCTTTATACCAATTGTCAGAAACATAGTTCTGCATGAACTGCAGGAAACCGTCTCCCTTGTAAGTCCAGAACTTGGGTTTCTGCACCACTACAGAGTCTGGCGCATCCTCGGGTAAGTCAACAACGGGGGCCTCTACCCTATCGACGAGTACCACCTGATTCTCTATGGGCTGGTCTACGTCTTCACGGATAGTGCCTGTCTCACGAAGTTCCGTCTCTGTGGCACTGACCAGATCGGGACGGTTCAGATACACATTCAGCAAGGTGGCATCCACCTCATCTGCCACAGCATCCTTGCCTGCAGCATCAGAATTGAGTGCCAAAGCCTTGTCGGCAACATTGTGATAAAACGTCACTGGCGCAAACAAACGATAGTACCTTGCGTCAAGACTGTCATTGGGCTGTGCGGCGCTGGCGCTGAGCGTCATGACTGCCGCGGATAATAAAATAAGTTTACGCATAACTGAGTGCAAAGTTAAATAAAAAATGGATAATGGACAATGGATAATGGATAATTTTGTGTGGCGGCAGCAAATTTTTCACTTTTCACTCTTCACTTTTCACTTTTTTTCGTACCTTTGCACCTTGATTTTAAGGAAACAAACAAGAATATGGACAAAAATACTATTATCGGATTTGTACTGATTGCGGTGGTGCTCATCGGTTTCAGCTGGTACAGCCAGCCTTCTGCCGAACAAATAGAGGCCCAGCGCAAGGAAGACAGCATCGCGGCTGTCATCAAGGAAAACGCCATCAAGAAACAGCAGGCAGAAGCAGAAACCCGTAAGGCCAAGGCCGACAGTCTTGCCAAGGGTGACTCCACTTCACTCTTCTTCTCTGCCCTCAACGGCACCAACCAAGAGGTAGTCCTGAAGAACGACAAGGTGGAGCTGACCTTCGACACGAAAGGTGGTACGATCTCGAAGGCACTCATCAAGAACTTCGAAGACCGTGACAACAACATGGGCGTGATCCTCTTCGACCAGAAGACCCAGCAGATGAATTTCATGTTGGCTGGCAAGCAGGATAACATCATCACACAGGATCTCTACTTCACGCCTTCCAACGTCAGCGACTCTACCGTCACCATGACTGCCGAGGCAGGCAATGGCGGAAGTATCGTATTCGACTATCGCTTGGGTAAGGACTATCTGCTCCACTTCTCACTGACCGCCAACGGTCTGGCTGGTGCCTTCGCTCCAAACTACAAGGAGATGGACATCGAGTGGAACGACCTGGCCCGTCAGCAGGAGAAAGGTTTTACGTTTGAGAACCGCTATACCTCTGTGACTTATAAGGAGAAACTAGGGGGAACCGACTATCTGAACGAAACCTCTGAGAAGATCGATGAGAAGATTGAGGAGACCCTCGACTGGGTGGCCTTCAAGAACCAGTTTTTCTCCGCAGCCCTTATCGCCAAGGATGACTTCCGTGGCGGATCGTTGCTCACCAGCATCCCACAGGAGAAAGGAAGTGGCTTCCTCAAGCAGTTCAATGCCAAGCTCAAGACCGCCTTCGACCCCACAGGTGCCCAGCCTTCGGAGTTTGAAATGTATATCGGCCCCAACGACTTTCGTCTTATTAAAGATGTGGAGCAGCAGAGCGAGTTTGGTAAAGACCTCGACTTAGAGCAACTCGTCAACCTTGGCTGGTGGCTGGTACGCTGGATCAACCGCTGGTTCACCATTTACGTCTTCGACTGGCTCACGTCGTGGGGTTTCTCGATGGGTATTGTGCTGATACTTATCACCCTTTTGTTGAAGGTCATCACCTTCCCGATGGTGAAGAAGAGTTACATGTCATCGGCCAAGATGCGTGTGCTGAAGCCGAAACTCGACGAGGCCACCAAGGAATACAACAAGCCTGAGGACCAGATGAAGAAGCAGCAGGCCATGATGCAGATGTACTCCCAGTATGGTGTCTCACCCCTCGGAGGCTGTCTGCCTATGCTCATTCAGTTCCCTATCTGGATGGCCATGTTCTTCTTCGTTCCTAATGCCATCCAGTTGCGTCGTGAGTCATTCATGTGGATGGACGACCTCTCCACCTACGATCCCATCATCGAATGGGGCACGAACATCTGGGGTATTGGCGACCACCTCTCACTGACCTGTATTCTCTTCTGTGTAGCAAACGTGCTCTACAGTTATATGACGATGCGCCAGCAGAAGGACCAGATGGTAGGCCAGCAGGCTGAGCAGATGAAGATGATGCAGTGGATGATGTACCTCATGCCCATCATGTTCTTCTTTATGTTCAACGACTACTCCAGTGGTCTGAACTTCTACTACTTCATCTCCCTGTTCTTCTCCGCTGCTATTATGTGGACCCTCCGCAAGACCACCAACGACGAGAAGCTGCTTGCCATCCTCGAGGCTAAGTACAAGGAGAACAAGAACAACCCGACGAAGAAGACCAGTGGCCTTGCATCGCGTCTCGCTGCCATGCAGAAGCAGGCTGAGGAACTGCAGAAACAGAGAATGAACCAAAAGAAATGAATTAAGAAACGAATTACCATAATTTGGCATAAACCATAATAATAATAACGAGAAAAGTATGATGAATTATGGTAATTTGTTTCCAAAGAAAAAAAATATGAATAAACTAATTGTAATTGCTGTTTCGTTGATGATCGGTTTCAGCAGCAGCGCAAAAGCCCAAGACGACGTGAAGATCGGAAAGCAGAACATCAAGCTGACAAGTGACCTGATGACCCCTGAGGCCCTCTGGGCAATGGGGCGTATCGGAACTGCCGAGGCCAGTGCCGACGGTAGCAAGATTGTCTATCAGATTGGCTACTACAGTGTGAAGGCCAACAAGAGCCAACAGAAGATCGCCATCATCAATGCCGATGGTACAGGCAACACGACCCTGACCACAGGCACGAAGAGTGAGACCGATCCTACTTGGCTGAATGGCAAGATTGCCTTCCTCTCAGGAGGACAACTCTGGACGATGAATGCCGATGGTTCAGACCGCAAGCAGATTTCCAAGACCTCAAAGGACATCGAGGGCTTCAAGTTCTCGCCTGATGGCAGCAAGGTGATCCTGCTTCATAGCATCGACTACCATGAGGTCATCCAGAAGAATCCCGATGATCTGCCAAAGGCTACGGGCCGCTTAGTGACAGACCTGATGTATCGCCATTGGGATCACTACGTGGAAAGCATCCAGCATCCTTTCGTCACTAACGTGAAAATGGACAATGGAGAATTGACAATTGATAATGACTCAGAGATTGATATCCTTGAGGGTGAGCCCTATGAGTGTCCGATGGAGCCCTTCGGAGGAATGGAGCAGTTGGCTTGGAGTCCTGACTCTAAGAGCATCGCCTACACCTGTCGCAAGAAGACTGGCTTAGCCTACTCTATCTCTACCGACTCTGATATCTATATATATAAAATAGGTACGCGCGAGACTAAGAACCTTTGCAAGCCCGAAGGATACGTCGAACCGGAGATCGATCCGACCACCACGATGAAGTATCAGAAGGTGAACGCCAAGGAGAATCTCGTCAACAATGTGGGCTACGACACCAATCCCCAGTTCTCTCCTGACGGCCAGTATATCGCCTGGCTCTCGATGGAGCGCAATGGCTATGAGGCAGACCGTAACCGCCTGTGCTGCTATAACTTAGCCACTGGCGAGAAGAAATACCTGACGGAATCATTTGACTCCAATGTCGATGCCTTCGTATGGAGCGACAACAAGGATGCACAGATCTATTTCATTGGCGTTTGGCACGCTACGGAGAACCTCTACGCCGTCAACTGGAAGGGCGAATTGAAGCAGATCACCAACGACTGGGCAGACTTCGGATCGCTGAGCCTGATGAACAACGGCAAGCAACTGCTGATGGAGCGTCACAGTTTCCTGACACCTGCCGACCTCTACATCGTTACGCCCAACTTCAAGAAGCCGGAGAAGACGACCATCACCCAGCTGACCTTCGAGAACAAGCACATCCTCGATCAGTTGGCAAAGCCCACCGTACAGCAGCGTTGGGTGAAGACCAGCGACGGTAAGGAGATGCTCACCTGGATCATCCTGCCGCCTAACTTCGACGAGACGAAGCAATACCCCACCCTGCTTTTCTGCGAGGGAGGTCCACAGAGTCCTGTCTCACAGTTCTGGAGCTACCGCTGGAACTTTTTCATTATGGCTGCCCACGGCTATGTGATCGTGGCTCCCAACCGTCGTGGTCTGCCTGGATTCGGACAGGAATGGTTAGAGGAAATCAGTGGTGACTGGACTGGTCAATGTATGAAGGACTATCTGGCTGCCATCGACGATGCTGCCCAGAACCTGCCATACGTGAACAAAGACAGACTTGGTGCCGTAGGTGCCAGCTTCGGAGGCTTCTCCGTCTACTACCTCGCAGGCCATCACGACAAGCGATTCAAGGCGTTCATCTCCCACGATGGTGCCTTCAACCTCGCTGCGATGTATTTGGAGACAGAGGAGAACTGGTTCAGTAACTGGGAGTACGACGAGGCTTACTGGCATCGTCCGCAGTTGCCCAACGCCAAGAAGACCTACCACGACTCTCCCCATAAGTACGTAGAGAACTGGGATACCCCCATCCTCTGCATCCACGGTGAGAAGGACTATCGCATCAATTACACCCAGGGTATGTCGGCCTTCAATGCAGCCCGTATGAAAGGCATCCCTGCAGAACTGCTGATATTCCCCGACGAGAACCACTGGGTGCTGAAGCCCCAGAACGGTATCCTCTGGCAGCGCACCTACTTCAACTGGCTCGACCGCTGGCTGAAGAAGTAAGTTATCGCCCAAAGTGCATCCGCAGGCCGAACTCGATGGAGGGCGCCAGCGGATGTTCCTTATAATAATGTTCCAACTGAGTGCCGTCGCTGAAGTAATAACCCAGCGACGGCTCTATGTATGCACCCAATAAAGAGGTGAAAGTATACTCAGCGCCAACAGCCGCATTGACAGACCATTGCCAAGGTTTCTCGCCCGTATAGTCGCCATCCAGACTGACACTCACGCACTTCTCCACCATCGCCCCACCAGTGAGATAAGCACTAAAACGCTTAGCCCTCCACAGTTGCCAGGCCACACCAAAAGGCACACCAATATAGTGCAACCGCTGGCTATAGCTGATATTCTTATAGAGCGGTAAACTGAACTCCGAATAAAGAAGGGTATAACTGATACCGCTCATAAAGGCCAGACGAGGATGGAACTGATAGTGCAGGCTCAGGCCAAAGCGCAAAGGCAGTCGATGCTTTGCTACATACTCCGTAAGTGTATAGGTCGGAAGAAAATTATGGTTAATTAAATTGCTTTTATCAATATCTTCATATACAACACCATAACCGCTCTCTGTACTATACCGATAATATAGCTTGTCTGAGCTAACGGAGTTATTGGCAGCCAAAAGTCCGCCAGAGGCATTGAGGCCAATGGTCCATTTGCCAGTGTCAGAGGACTTTTTCGGTTTGGGGACAAGGGTTGGCTCTGGATATAACTCTGGAATCACGTTGGCTGATTCATGATGCTGACAAAGAGAATCACACGACTTGTCAGCGAGGCTCCTGTCCAATCCGCTATCCTCAGCCTCCACAGAATCATGGGGACAGGTCCTTGATTCAAGCTTTGCCTCAGAATCAAGCGACCTGTCCCCCTGATTCTGCTTATGAGTCTGAACAGCCAACATCTGATAAGAAGGTGTTTCCTTTTCGACTGATTCCTCTTGGATCTGCGACAATACAGGCTCTTTTGAGACTGCGTTTGAGACCTTTTCAGCCTCAGCGACAACCTCTTTATCTTCCCATTGATAGGCCACAAACACGCCCACCAATGCCAATATCCCTGCTGCTGCAGCCCAAATCCAACGCTTGATTTGGGCAGGTTTCTTGGCAGGAACAGTCTCTGGAGCAGGCTCTGGATCTATCCCTAACCGCTCGCAAATGGCTTCCCAAAGTCCTGGAGGGGGCTCCACCTCATAGTTCTCCAGATGCTTTCTCAATCTTTCAGCCCAGTCGTCATTCATTGTCTATCCTTCTTTAGTTCCTTGATTCTTCTTGCCAACAGTTGCTTTGCGTAAAAGAGTTGCGAGGCTGAGGTTCTTTCGCTGACATTCAAGAGTTCTGCGATCTGCCTGTGTGAATAGCCCTCAAAGACAAAGAGGTTCACAACAGTACGACATCCGTCAGGCAGTTCGCTGATCATCCGATGCAGCATCTCTGGCGTAAGTGCCTCAGTATCAATGGCATCTTCGTCGGATGTCAGAGCATCTGATGCTTTTTCCAAGTCAGGCTCCACAATCCTCATGCCCAACGACGCCTTCAGTTTCCTGCGTTCCCTGAGGAAATGGAGGGCTTCGTTCACCACCACCTTCCTCATCCAAATCCTAAACGCATTCTCGCCTCGATAGTCTAAGGTCGGAATCGATGCAAAGATCTTCACGAGACTCTCCTGCAGCACGTCCTTCGCATCGCTCTCTGAAGGCACATAGCGGTAGCAGACCGATGACAACTCACGGATATACATCTGATAGAGTTGGTTCATCGCCCGCTGGTCTTTCTGCCGTATGCGCTCAACGAGATTATCGACCATAATACTTCATTCGTTCTACCTTAATAATCCCAAAAGTAGGGAAATCTTGTAAAGGATCGCGTTCTTTTTAGATTCTTTAACTTAAATCCTTACAATATTTCCAACGTTTCGGCATTATAAGGATAGAAACATTCAACAAAACGTATATGAAGAAGATCAGTATTCTATGGATGATGGCAGCGATAAGCTGTTTGCTGCTGGCGTGTTCCTCTTCTGAGGACGATGTGGATCTTGGCGAGGCCAAGACGGTTGTGAATATGTTGTCGGATCCTATCCCCATCAATCTGACCAGAGAGCAACAGGTGTTTGTCAATGACAACAACCAGTTTACGCTCAACTTCCTGAAGACCGTCAATGAGACGGATCGTAGTGGAAAGAGTTTCATCTATTCCCCCTTGAGCATCACCTACGTCTTGGGAATGGTGAACGATGCAGCTATTGGTCTGACGGAAGAAGAGATAGAGCAGACACTCGGCTTCCACGAGGGAGGCATTCAGGCCGTGAACGACTACTGCAAGAAACTGATTGACGGCCTGCCGAAGGTGGACAACAAGGTGACACTCAACATCGCCAACGCCATCTTCCTGAACAAGACCTCCATGCTGCAACCGCAGTTTACGCAAGACATGCAGACCTACTACGATGCCAAAGCCGAAGCCCTCGACTTTACGGCTCCTGAGACACTCGACCACATCAACGGCTGGTGCAACGAGAAAACCAACGGCATGATACCCACCATCCTGGATGAAGTAGACCCCTCGATGGTTTCCTATCTGCTCAATGCCATCTATTTCAAGGCAGACTGGGCATCGAAGTTCGATCAGAAGAACACAAGAAATGAGGCATTCACCTCAGAGGATGGGAGCCAAACAGAACTGCCCCTGATGCGCCAGAACGTACTCATCAACTATGCGAAGTGTGACATCTACTCTGCAATCAAGATGCCCTACGGCAATGGAGAATGGTATATGACCGTAATGCTGCCCGAGGAAGGAAAGACCACAGACGACATCATCAATCGATTAGCATCATACGGTTTTGGAGATGTGGAAGGCTGGTTCTGTGGCACGATGGGCGATGAACCGCCCGCCAATTATTTCAGATCTTATGAAGTGGACCTGAAACTACCTCGCTATGAAACGTCATCGGATACGGATAATCTACAGGATGGCCTCACCGGACTGATGAAGAAAATGGGCATCAATCGCGCTTTTGATGATGGATTGGCAGAAATCCCTAACATGTGCGAACAGCCTGTCTATATCAATATGATGCGCCAGAAAGCTAAAATCAAAGTTAATGAAGAGGGTTCTGAGGCTGCTGCTGTGACTATAGCTGGTGTAACTGGGAAAAATATAGGTTCAGGCTCTGTCGAATATCCCAAGGCCACTTTCCACGCCAATCGCTCCTTTGTCTACGTGATCCGCGAGAATTCCTCAGGCGTGATCCTCTTCGTCGGTAAATTCACTGGATTATAAGTTTGTAAATAAAAAGTGCCTAAAAAAGCATCTCTGAAAATGATGCAACCAGAATCACCAAAGGAGCAAAAAGCGTGCTTGGAGAACGTCTAGGCACCCTTCTTGGACTTTAGTTAGGGTAAAGTCGGAGTTTAGTTAGGGTAAAGTCGGAGTTTACCCTAACTAAACTCCGAGAAATCAGGCATCTTTCACCGAGAAAAAACGGCTTTTTCCAGCAGAATAAACGGCTTTTTCTCCCCTTTTATAGCCTTTTTTCGGACTTCCGGAAGGCTCTTTTTTCGTAACCCGCTTGCTATCAACGAGTTACGCTAATGGCTCAAAACTCGCGTATTTGCGGCCCATTATCCGTCTGCTGACCACCACGCGATTCTCGCAAGCCCATTTGTCAAGAAAAAAGATTAGTATTTGTCTCGCAGAATAAAAAAGAATCCGTGTAATCTGCTCGTCATTCGGAAAATTTTTGTAACTTTGCAGCCAAATTGAAAAAATAACACATTAAAATGACACAAGCAATTCAAAAGACCCTCAGAGACTCCGCCGCGATGCGCTGGACTGCCTTGCTGCTGCTGGCGCTCGCCATGTTCTGCAGCTACATCTTCATGGACATCCTCTCCCCCATCAAGGACTTGATGCAGGAGACGCGCGGCTGGGACTCGACCGCCTTCGGAACGATGCAGGGTTCCGAGGTGTTCCTCAACGTTTTCGTGTTCTTCCTCATCTTCGCCGGCATCATCCTCGACAAGATGGGTGTGCGCTTCACCGCCGTCCTCTCGGCAGCAGTCATGCTCGTCGGAGCCTGCGTGAAGTGGTATGCCGTGAGCGAATCGTTCATGGGAAGTGGATTGGAGACGTGGTTTACAGAGAATCTGAACTACATCCCCGTATTCGACGAACTGGGTGTTTCGCCCTTCTATCAGGGCATGCCCGCCTCGGCAAAGTTCGCTGCCTGCGGATTCATGATCTTCGGCTGTGGCTGTGAGATGGCCGGCATCACCGTTTCGCGAGGAATCGTGAAGTGGTTCAAGGGCCGTGAGATGGCGCTGGCGATGGGATCGGAGATGGCGCTGGCCCGTCTGGGGGTCGCCACGTGTATGATTTTCTCACCGTTCTTCGCCCGTCTGGGTGGTGAGGTGAGCGTTACCCGCAGCGTCGCCTTCGGTGTGGTGCTGATGTGTATCGCCTTGATTATGACCATCGTGTACTTCTTTATGGACCAGAAACTCGACTCGCAGACAGGCGAGGCCGAGGAGAAAGACGATCCCTTCAAGGTGTCGGACATCGGCAAGATCCTCTCCGATCTGGGCTTCTGGCTCGTGGCGCTGCTGTGCGTGCTCTACTATTCGGCCATCTTCCCCTTCCAGAAGTACGCCGTGAACATGCTGCAATGCAACCTCACGCTGACGGCTCCTGACGCTGATTCGTTCTGGGCTTCGTCGAGTGTGACCATCATCCAGTACATCATCATGCTCATCGTGGCTGCTGCCGGCTTCGCATCAAACTTCCAGAAGAAGGCTAATATGAAGTACGGCCTGCTGGCACTCTCGATTGTGGCGCTCGTCACCTATTGTTATATGGGATACATGCGGCAGTCGGCAGAGTCAATCTTCGCCGTGTTCCCGTTGCTGGCCGTGCTGATTACGCCGATTCTCGGTAGTTATCTGGATCATCACGGCAAGGCTGCCTCGATGCTTGTCTTAGGCTCCATCCTGCTGATTGCCTGCCATCTGACGTTTGCCTTCGTGCTGCCGATGTTCAAGGGCAATGCAATTGGTGGTATCATCATCGCCTACGCAACCATCCTCGTCTTAGGAGCCTCGTTCTCTTTAGTGCCTGCAAGTCTTTGGCCTTCAGTGCCTAAGCTCGTCGACGCAAAGGTCATCGGCTCGGCCTACGCCCTGATCTTCTGGATCCAGAACATCGGCCTTTGGCTATTCCCCCTGCTCATCGGTAAGGTGCTCGACGCCACGAACCCAGGTGTGACAGACCCCACGCAGTTCGACTATACCGCTCCGCTGGTGATGCTCGCCTGCCTTGGTGTGGCTGCACTCATCCTCGGCTTCATCCTGAAAGCCGTCGACAAGAAGAAAGGCATCGGCCTTGAACTGCCGAATATACAGAAATAGATAGAAGATTATGAAGATAGGATTCGATAACGAGAAATACCTCAAGATACAGTCTGAGCACATCCGTGAACGCATTGCACAGTTCGACGGCAAGCTCTATATGGAGTTAGGTGGTAAATTGTTTGACGATCATCACGCCTCCCGCGTGCTGCCAGGCTTCAAGCCCGACTCCAAGCTCCGTATGCTCGCCCAGCTTCGTGAACAGATAGAGATCGTGATTGTGGTCAGCGCCGATGACATTGAAAAGAACAAGGTTCGTGCCGACCTCGGCATCACCTACGACGAGGATGTGCTCCGTTTGCGCGACGAGTTTATGCGTCGTGACTTCATGGTGGGCTCCGTCGTCATCACACACTATCATGGACAGCACGCCGCAGACCAGTTCAAGCATCGTCTGGAGCGTGAGGGCATCAAGTCGTACTTCCACTACCCCATCGACGGCTATCCCCACAATGTGGAGCTCATCGCCTCTGACGAGGGCTTTGGCAAGAACGACTTCGTGGAAACTTCAAGGCCGCTGGTCATTGTGACGGCTCCTGGTCCTGGAAGCGGAAAGATGGCTACCTGTCTGTCGCAGCTCTACAACGAGAACAAACGGGGCGTCCGTGCTGGCTATGCCAAGTTTGAGACCTTCCCTGTGTGGAACCTTCCACTGAAGCACCCCGTAAACATAGCCTACGAAGCAGCTACTGCCGATCTGAACGATGTGAACATGATCGACCCCTTCCACCTGGAGGCCTACGGCAAGACCGCCATCAACTATAATCGCGACATCGAGATCTTCCCCGTGCTGAATGCACTCTTTGAGGGTATCTACGGCGAGAATCCCTATAAGTCGCCGACGGATATGGGCGTGAATATGATTGGTTTCTGTATCTCTGACGACGAGGTCTGTTGTGAGGCCAGCCGCAATGAAATCATCCGCCGCTTCTATGACGCCACCAATAAGATGGCCGACGGTGCTGACAATGAGAGCGAGGTGAACAAGATCCGCCTGCTCTTCAATCAGGCGAAGATATCGACTGCCACACGAAAGGTGACGGTGGCTGCCTATGAAAAGAAGATCCAGAGCGGACATACCGCTGCCGCCATCGAACTGGAAGACGGCACGATTATCACGTCGAAGTCGTCTCCGCTGCTCGGATGCTCGGCAGCACTCATTCTTAATGCCACGAAATATCTGGCTGGCATTGACCACGAGGCAAAGCTTATCTCGCAGAGCCTCATCGAGCCAGTGCAGAAGACGAAGACAGAATACTTAGGGGCCAAGAATCCCCGTCTGCATACCGACGAGGTGCTGGTGGCCCTCTCTGTGCTGTCGCAGCACGACGAGAACTGCCGTCTGGCCTTGGAGCAGTTGCCTAAGCTGCGCGACTGTCAGGTTCACTCCACCGTCATGCTCAGTGAGGTGGATCGTAAGATCTTCAAGAAACTCGGCTGCGGCCTCACTTGCGATCCCGTGAAGAAAAAGTAAGCATCGGACAAACACGGACGATTTTTATTAAAGACAATAATGTTTATAATAACGACAACCTTGACAACTAAGACAACTATCTTGCCTACGACGGCAACTGCCGTCTGCGGAGTCCAAATCGGTCGCAAGACCGAAAAGTTGTCAATGTTGTTATAGTTGTCGTATAAATAAAGAGTTCGTGTTCTTCCGATGCAATGAAAAGTCCGTATCAGTCCGTGTTAGTCCGATGCAAATAAAAACTTCCGATGCCATTCGCCGCCTGAACGATTCGCCCGTAGCACGATGGACCGTGCTATTTATCGTGGCTACGGCTATGATGATGGGGTACTTTGTCAACGACGTCATGTCGCCGTTGGAGACCCTTCTGGAGGCTTCGCCAGCAGAAGGCGGACTGGGCTGGACACCTGGCGACTACGGATTCTTCTCCGGCTCAAGCGGACTCATCAACGTGTTCCTGCTCATGCTCTTCTTCTCAGGACTGATCCTCGATAAGATGGGCATCCGCTTCACTGGCACCCTCGCCTGCTCGCTGATGATCATAGGAACTCTCATCAAGTACTATGCCGTCACGGCCGGCTTCCCTCCAACGGACACTTTTCACCTTTCACTCTTCACTTTTCACTTCTCCCTTCCCACGTCTGTGGCTGTGGCCTCCCTCGGCTTTGCCGTCTTTGGCGTAGGCTATGAGATGACGGGCATCACCGTATCCAAGGCAATGGTGCGCTGGTTTACGGGCCATGAACTCGCCTTAGCTATGGGCATCCAGTTGGCGATGGCCCGCCTCGGCACCGCTGCCGCCCTAAGCATCTCTGCCCCCGTCGCCCGCCATTTCACCCTCTCCACGCCACTGCTCCTATCGCTCTCTTTCCTCATCATCGGCCTGCTGGCCTTCTTGGTCTTCTGCGTCATGGACCGCCGCTTAGATAATAAAACGACAACATGGACAACAAAGACAACAATCGCCATCAATGGCGATAACAAAGAGTTGACTAAGTTGTCCAAGTTGTCGTCAAATCAAAAAGAATTGTCGTCTGATAATGCCGACGAGTTTCGTTGGAGTGACATCGGCACGACGCTGCGCAGTCCAGGCTTCTGGCTCATCACACTCTTCTGTGTGCTTTTCTATTCCGCCGTCTCGCCCTTCCTGAAGTTCTCCACAAAGCTGATGGTGATGAAATATGGCGTTGATCCTGATGTGGCAGGTTTCTTCTCATCGATAGCACCCTTCGGCACCATCCTCATGACTCCGCTCTTCGGCCTCATCTATGACCGTTATGGCAAGGGCGTCACGCTGGTTATCACAGGAGCCCTGATGCTGACTGCTGTCCATTTCGGCTTCTCGCTGCCCATGCACAGCAGCACTGTGGCCATCACCCTGATGGTCATTCTCTCTATCGGCTACTCTTTAGCCCCTGCAGCCCTCTGGCCCTGCGTGCCCAAAATCATACCGTTGAAATGCCTCGGCACCGCCTACTCGATGATCTTCTTCATCCAAAACTTCGGCCGTGCCATCATCCCGATGTTCGTAGGTAAGGCCAACGAGACCGATTCCACTTATGAGACCTCCATGCTCATCTTCGGCTTCACCGCCCTCGGTGCCGCCCTCACAGCCTTGGCAATGTGGTATGTAGACCGTCGCCAAGGCTACGGTCTACAACTACCAAATATCCGTAAGTAATCAGAACTGGAATCGGGCGACCAAGGGAAGATGGTCGCTGAAGCCCTTCTTCTGGAACTTCATTCCTTTATAGGTGCGGCGAGGCATAAAGCCGCCATAGAACTTATCCTCCTCCAACAAGAACTTGGGGGAATGGATAAACACCGTGTCCACCTTATTATATATAGAAGGCGATACGATAATATGATCCAGACTGTTCCACGCACCCTTATAGCGATAGGTGCCCTTCACCCCATAACTACCCTTTGCCTCCTTGGAGATATTCTTCAAGTCGTGACGGGCAATGTGCTGCACGGCAGGAGAGTCGTGGTAGTCGTTGAAGTCACCACTGATCAGAATCCTGGCATCAGGCGTAATGGCCCTAATGGAATCCACAGCCTGCAAAAGACGGTTGGCAGCCTGCATACGGAACGGACGAGTAGTTTTCTCACTGCCGTGACGACTCGGCGCATGAACCACAAAGACATGTAGGGTATCACCCGACACCAGTTGCCCACAGGCATACAAGATATCACGCGTCGGCTTCATCCCAGGAATAGTATCCACACGCAGACCATAAGAATGAATCAGTCCAAAGGAGAAAGGCGAATAGATCAGCGCCACATCCACACCACGGGCATCAGGCGACTGCGTCATCACATACTCATAGCCCGCATTCCTCAAGAGCGAACGCTTGGTCAGGTCTGTCAACGTCTGGTCGTTCTCCACCTCGCAGAGTGCAATCAGGTCGGGGATGCCATCTTCAGAAGTGGAGAGGATAGACTTGCCTATCCTGTCCAGCTTCTTCCAATAGCGTTTCTCCGTCCAATGGCGCGTGGCATCAGGCAGGAACTCCTGATCCTGTTTCCCCTCGTCGTGACGGGTATCAAAGATATTCTCTACGTTGTACTCCACAAACGTGAAGACCGAGAGCAGCAATGCAAACAGGGTTGTCATTTAGCAGACTTTCTCTAAACGTTTCATCATCGCAAACATGAAGAGAGCAGCCACTAAGCAGACGCCGAGGAACACGCTCCAGCATACCCAGAGGGGAACAGCGCCCCACAACAGTCCGCCGACGACGACCAACTGGTTACCGATAGCCGTAGCCACAAACCAGCCGCCCATCATCATACCCTTATACTTTGGAGGTGCCACCTTAGACACAAAGGAAATACCCATCGGCGACAGCAGCAACTCACCAAACGTCAGCACCAAATAGACCATAATCAGCAGGTTCGGCGTCACGTCGGCCACATGCACAGCCATAGGATTACCATCGGCCCCCATCTCCGTCTGAGGCATCGGCAGACCGAATGAACCAAAGGCCATCAGGGCATAGGCGATGGCAGCCACAATCATACCGTAGGCGATCTTTCGCGGAGCAGAGGGTTCCTTACCCTTGGCAGCCAGCGAACCGAAGATAGCCATCGACACTGGTGTCAGGGCCACCACATAGAACGGATTGAACTGCTGGAAGATAGGTGCAGAAACAGTGATGCTGCCATCGGCATCGTATGACAGGCAGAGGAATGCCAAAGCCATACAGATGACAATGGCAGAAATGGCCTTACCCTTACCTGTCTTGCTCTGGAACAGTGAGAAGCCGGCATAGACGATGAAGATCACCGCCACAAGGTTCCACACATTGAAGCACATCGCCTGCAAGCCTTCTGCTGACTGTGCCGTGAACTCATCAGCAAAATACGTCAGCGACAGACCGTTCTGATGGAAGGCCATCCAGAAGAAGATCACCACAGCAAACACCAGACAGAGTGCCACGATGCGCTGCTTGGTCTCTTCCTTCGTCAGCTCAGGCTCCGTGCTGGCATCAGCCTTCACTGCATCCTTCTTCTTACCGCCCTCCGTATGACGGAAGGTTGAGCGGAAAATGTAATAGATGGCAATGGAAAGAATCAGCGAGGCACAGGCCACGGCAAACGAGAAGTGATAAGCGTCGTTGCTGGAATAGCCCAGTGCCGTCTCGGCATACTCCTTAATTCTGATGGCAGCCGTCGGAGCAAAGAGCGCACCGATATTTATGGCCATATAGAAGATGGAGAAGCCGGCATCGCGCTTGTCCTGATACTGCGGATCGTTATACAGGTCACCCACCATCACCTGGAGGTTACCCTTGAAGAGTCCCGTTCCAAAGCCGATGAGCAAGAGTGCTGCCAGCATAACGACCAGTGCAAAGCTATCGCCTCCCAAGGGCACCGACAGCAGCAGATAACCCGCAAACATGATGATGATACCCGTGGTCACCATCTTGCCGAAGCCGAACTTGTCGGCCATGATACCGCCGATCAGCGGGAGGAAATACACCAGCATCAGGAACGAACTGTAGATCGTACCTGCCATAGCAGGCGACAATCCGTAGTTGGCTCTCAGAAACAATGCGAAAACTGCGAGCATCGTGTAATAGCCGAAGCGCTCGCCCGTGTTGGCCAGTGCCAACGCAAATAATCCTTTTGGTTGTCCTTCAAACATAGTTATAGTTATTTAATTTTTGAATTTTTCGTTCGGATGATATCAAAGAGATACGTGAACTTCACGATGATGCTGCCGAAGTTGGAGCGTCCAAAGTAGTCACGCTTGGTGTTGCCGAAGATATTTCCCAGACCATAGTAGTAACGCCCTTCCACGATGAAGTGGCCCAAGTGACGGTTACTGAATTCCAGTCCTGCTCCCAAGTCTATGCCATAGTCGATTTTATTCTCCACGGCCAGAGTATCCTGAGCCACAACATGCGACACACGCTTGTTGGCATACTGATACTCCGGACTGTATTTGCCATCAATAATCACTGGATTGAACGCCGGATCATGCACATCGAAATTGCTTTCCACCTGATCATTCATATAGAATCCCACCTGAGGGCCCAACTGGATAAAGAACTGGAAACCGCTACGCTCCCGTCCCCATCCAAGTCTCGCAAGCAGGGGCACCTGTATATAGTTGATCTTCCTGGCATAGTTGAGCGTCTGAGTCTCGTCGGTATGAAGGGGCACAGGCTGGTTGTCGTAATCAAGGATCTTCTCCTTCCATCCCAACTGCGTATAGTTCAACTCAACCGCGATGGCACAAATGCTGCTGAAGTATTTCTCACAGGTATATCGGGCCGTGAGTCCGAATGTAGGACCGTTGAGCATCGACTGCGGTACCTTCGGCACAAACGCCACACTGGTCATCGCCACACCGCCGTTGAAGCCCACTGCCAAGTCCTTACGGTACTCACCCACCTGGGCAGAGACATATAAAGGTGAAAAGGCGAAAAGGTGAAAGAGTAATACTCTTACCACGCACCTATTTACCTTTAAATCCTTTAGTTTCATGTTCACCTTCTCACTTTTTCGCCTTTTCACTCATCCCTAGAACTTAATCGTTTCCACCGTGTGTTCAGGCTGATAGTGTATGAACATCATCGTCCTGTTCCGCAGGCCGCCATTGCCATAACGCTCAAACTTCAAGGGCGTCTGCACAGGCGGATAGCCGAACATACCCTCAGCGCCATTGAAACTCTTGCCGTACTTATGCAGTCCTTTGAGGAAGAAGAAGGCGTGGTCGAAGCCTGTGATGGCAAAGCGCGGCAGTGCGTTCTGCATGTCACTGCGGAAGTTCTGACGATACTTACGCTCAAAGCGCTGCGTACCAGCCGACAGGGGATTGTAGTAGAACACCGAAGGGATATACGTGTTGTATTTATAGAAATTCTCCAGATGCGTCCTGGTATACAGCAGCCAGTCGGTATAGCCGAACATCGTGATATCCAGTTCTGGGCTATTCGCCTTCAGGCCGTTGATCTTGGAGAAGGCGACGCCCAACTCCTGCGAACGGCCCGTATTGAGAATGACCACATTGGGTTTCGTCTGGCTGAACGCCCTGGAGAAGTTTGCCTCTGTCGACTTCAGGTTAGTGACGACGACATCCATCCCCCTTTGTTCCATCTGCCGACGAAGGCCGAAGGTGAAAGATCCTTTCTTGCTCGTGGAGTCGTTACAGTCGATGACCACCGTATGATAGTTCCTAAACCGCTCAATATAACGTGCAAAGATGACATCATTCTGCTCCGTCGGCGACTGATACACCTGGAAGATATTGCGGTTGGTCGTCAACTGCGGGGCATTGATGGAGAAGGGAATTACCAGCCGGATGTCGTGCTTGGTGACGAAGGCAGACAGCGCATCCATCTGCTTGGAATAGAGCGGACCGATAATCAAGTCGCACTTTGCTGCAGCGGGATCCTCTAATACCTTATTTATATTACCATCCTCAGCCGTGTTCCAGGCATGCACATCGATGGAGATGCCCTGTTTCTTCAAGCTGTCACAGGCCATCAGCACACCACGATAGTACTCCGTCATACGACGTCCGTCGCCGTTGATGTTATGCAGCGGCAGCATAATGCCCAGACGGATCTCACGGTTCCTCACATCGGTAGCCGCCATCTGGACTTTCGCGGCAGCCTCCTGCTTAGCCGCAGCCTCTTGCTTAGCAGCAGCCTCACGTTTGGCCTGCGCTTCCAGACTGTCCTTGGAGAAAGGAATATTCAGAATCATACCCTTCTTCAACTCATAGCCCGGCGTATTCATCTCAGGGTTGGCCTTGATCAGTTCTTCGATGGTGATACCGTATTCCCGCGAGATGCCGAAGATGGTCTCTTTCTTCTTCACCTTATGCTGTCCACGGAAGGTGGAAGCCTGCTGCGCCGATATGCTGCTGACGGTAAAAGCCAGCAAGGTTGTCAGCAAAAAATATCTTAAAAGTCGTGTCATAAACTCTAAAAATTTCTATTTCGCGTACAAAAGTACAAAATAATTATCAATTACCAATTGTCAATTATCAATTTTTTACTAACTTTGCACTTTAAAATGATTAAAAATGAGAATTAGACAGTTCATTCCCGTCCTTTTTGCCCTGCTGATGCCGATGGTCGCCGTTGCGCAGGGACCCCTTGATGTGATGCCCACAGCCACCTACACCGACGATGAAGGCAATCTCGCCACCGCCGACAAAGACAATCCCGACATCTCCGGACAGGCACCGTTGTTCGTCAACTTCTACGCCAACCCCACCGATATGGGTGTCTATATCCCCTCCTACGAGTGGCACTTCCGCATGCAGGGAGAAGAGAAGGACTTCATGGTGCGCTATGAGGAGAATACCGACTATACCTTCACCACCGCCGGCACCACGCTGGTAACCCTCCGCACCACACTCAACCAAGGTGAGTTGGAAATCGACTCCGTCGTCTTCAAGGTGACCGTCAGCGAGAGCAAGCTCAGCTTCCCCAATGCCTTCTCGCCCAATAATGGCGACGGCGAAAACAACACCTTCAAGGTCAAGGAATACCAGAGCATCGTGGAGTTCCACGCCTATATTTTCAACCGCTGGGGCCAGAAGCTCTACGAGTGGACCGATCCCTCTGCCGACGGCTGGGACGGCACCTACAAGGGCAAGGACGTGAAGGAGGGTGTCTATTTCCTCCTGTGCCGGGCGAAAGGTGCCGACGGACAGGAATACCTCATCCGCAAGGACGTCAACCTGTTGCGCGGTTTCACAGAAGGGGACTCCTATAATCAGTAGGATTACACAAACGACATGAAAGAAGAGACAAGCATCAATGTATATGGTGCCCGGGTACATAATCTGAAGAACATCGACTGTACCATCCCGCACCACTCCCTCACCGTCATCACCGGTCTCAGCGGCTCAGGCAAGTCGTCGTTGGCCTTTGACACCATCTTTGCCGAGGGCCAGCGCCGCTATATTGAGACCTTCTCGGCCTACGCCCGCAACTTCCTCGGTGGCATGGAGCGTCCGGATGTCGATAAGATCACCGGCCTCTCGCCCGTCATCAGCATTGAGCAGAAGACCACCAACAAGAACCCGCGCTCCACCGTCGGCACCACCACAGAGATCTACGACTACCTCCGTCTGCTCTTCGCCCGTGCCGGCCGTGCCTACAGCTACGCCACCGGTGAGGAGATGGTGAAGTACACCGAGGAACGCGTCTTGGAGATGATCCTCCACGACTATGCCGGACACAAGATCCTGATCCTCGCCCCGCTGGTGCGCAGCCGTAAGGGTCACTACCGCGAACTCTTTGAGGCCATGCGCCGCAAAGGCTACCTGAACATCCGCATCGACGGAGAGCTGCAGGAGATCACCCGCGGCATGAAGGTGGACCGTTATAAGAACCACGACATTGAGGTGGTCATCGACAAATTGCAGGTCGGCGACAAAGACGCAGAGCGACTGAAGAAGTCTGTCTCCATCGCCATGAAGCAAGGCGACGGCCTCATCATGATTTTGGACAAAGACACGGGTAGCATCAAGCATTTCTCCAAGCGACTGATGTGTCCTACTACAGGCATAAGCTACTCAGACCCAGCACCTAACAATTTTTCGTTCAACTCACCTCAAGGCGCATGTCCTCATTGCAAGGGCCTGGGCATCATCAACCAGATAGACCTGACGAAGGTTATGCCCAATCGTAGTCAGAGCATCTATGAGGGTGGCATCGTTCCCCTTGGCAAGTACAAGAACCAGATGATCTTCTGGCAGGTGGAGGCCATCCTCAAGAAGTACGACTGTGAACTGAAGACGCCCATCGCCGACCTCCCCGACGACGCCATCCGCGAGGTGCTCTACGGCTCGCTTGAGAACGTCCGCATCAGCAAAGACCTCGTCCACACCTCCAGCGACTACTTCGTCGCCTTTGACGGCATCATCAAGTATCTGCGTAACGTGATGGACAACGATGACTCCGCTGCCGGACAGAAGTGGGCAGACCAGTTCCTTGCCGAGTGCGAATGTCCAGAGTGCCACGGCCAGCGCCTGAACCGCGAGGCCCTCTCCTACCGCATCTGGGACAAGAACATCGCCGAGCTCGCCTCGATGGACATCTCTGAGTTAAGAGAGTGGCTTGACGACTTAGAGTCGAGGAGTGTGGAGGGTGGAGTGAGGAGTGAGAATAGTTCAAGTGCAGAAGGTAATCTCACTCCACACTCCTCACTCCTCACTCCTCAAGAATATAAAATCGCCAAGGAAATCCTCAAGGAGATCCGCACGCGCCTCGATTTCCTGTTGGAGGTAGGACTTGACTACCTCGCCCTCAACCGCCAGTCAGCCTCGCTATCGGGCGGTGAGAGCCAGCGCATCCGTCTCGCCACGCAGATCGGTTCCCAGCTCGTCAATGTGCTCTACATCCTCGACGAGCCATCCATCGGTCTCCACCAGCGCGACAACGAACGCCTCATCCGTTCCCTCAAGGAACTGCGCGACCTGGGCAACACCGTCATCGTCGTAGAACATGATGAGGACATGATGCGCAGCGCCGACTGGATCATCGACATTGGTCCCCGTGCCGGTCGCAAGGGCGGTGAAGTGGTCTTCCAGGGTACTCCCGCCGAACTGCTGAAGAGCGATACCCTCACCGCACAGTACTTGAATGGAGCGAGGAGTGTGGAGGGTGAAGTGAGGAGTGAGAATAGTTCAAGTGCAGAAGGTAATCTCACTCCACACTCCTCACTCCTCACTCCTCAAGAACCAAGTTCCGGCCAGAGCTTGGTGCTAAAAGGCTGCTCCGGCAACAACCTCAAGCACGTCGATGTAGAGTTCCCCTTGGGAAAACTCATCCTCGTCACAGGCGTCAGCGGCTCTGGCAAGTCCACGCTCGTCAACGAGACGCTACAGCCCATCCTCTCGCAGCACTTCTACCGTTCCCTGAAGCAGCCCATGCCTTACGACTCCATCGAGGGCATAGAGAATATAGACAAGGTGGTGAACGTCGACCAGTCGCCCATCGGCCGCACGCCGCGCTCAAATCCTGCCACCTACACCGGCGTCTTCTCCGACATCCGCTCGCTCTTCGTCAACCTGCCGGAAGCGAAGATCCGCGGCTACAAACCCGGCCGCTTCTCCTTCAACGTGAAGGGAGGCCGCTGCGAGACCTGTGGCGGCAACGGCTACAAGACCATTGAGATGAACTTCCTGCCCGACATCCAGGTGCCATGTGAGGAGTGTCACGGCAAACGCTACAACCGTGAGACGCTGGAGGTGCGCTACAAGGGCAAGTCGATTGCCGACGTGCTGGACATGACCATCAATCAGGCCGTGGAGTTCTTTGAGAACGTGCCCGACATCCTCCGCAAGATCAAGACCATCCAGGACGTGGGCCTCGGCTACATCAAGCTCGGCCAGCCCTCCACCACCCTCTCCGGCGGTGAGAGCCAGCGCATCAAGCTCGCCACCGAACTGTCCAAGAAAGACACCGGCAAGACGCTCTACATCCTCGACGAGCCCACCACTGGCCTCCATTTTGAGGACATCCGCATCCTGATGCTGGTGCTCCGCCGTCTCGTCGACCGCGGCAACACCGTCATTATCATTGAGCACAACCTTGACGTGATCCGTCAGGCTGATTGGATCATCGACATGGGTCCTGAGGGCGGCCGCAAGGGCGGACAGATTCTCTCTGCCGGCACACCCGCCCAAGTCGCCAAGTCCAAGAAAGGCTACACGCCGAAGTATCTGAAATTCTAAGCCACAGATTACACAGATTGTCACAGATATTTTGATTATCACAGATGAGGAGCACCTGCCAGTGCTCCTTTTTCTGTGCCAATCTCCTCTTCTGTGTCAACCTTTTCTTCTGTGTTAATCTTCTCTTCTGTGTTAATCTCTTCTTCTGTGAGAATCTGTGTAATCTGTGGCTCCTTAGTACTACTCGTCTGGTAATTGCGACAACGTGTTGAAGACGTATCGTTCCTGTTCAGAGAACGCCTGGCGCAGCATCTTGTTGCCGCCGGGGATCAGTCGCAGGAACAGTTTGCAGAGGTGCGTCAGGAAGCAGCACGACAGATAGAGCGGCATGCCGTCGTAGCCCTCGTCGCTCTCGGCCTGCGTCTGGTATTGCAGCAGCCCGTTGTAGATCGGGTGGCAGTGCATGCTCAGGTGGCGGTACAACAGCGTCATCCCCTCCTTGTCAAAGAGATACTTCCACGCCTGATTGTACGACACGCGCCGCACCTCCAGCCGTCCGTTTTCCCGATAGAACTCTATGCAGCCGTTCTGCGTGGGCTTGTCGATGCGCGTCCACTCATCCAGCCGCCTCTTGCATATCCTGCCCGTCTCAGTGGCGAAGATCTCCTGGCGCAGGGCCTCAATCTCCTTTTCTGCCTCTGTACCCGGCTCTGCCGCTTTGCTCTGCAAAGAACTATTCTCATTCCTCGTTCCTCGCTCCTCATTCCTCGACAAACTCTCCAACAGGTTCTTCTTGCTGTTGATCTTCCAGTAGTTCCACACCACGCTGCGCTCCTCCGCCGACTTGGGATGGGCGAAAAGGAAGTAGAACATCACCAGATGCTCATACACCGAGCGCGTCAGCGTCATCGTCTTATACTCCTCATGCAGGTCGAACGCCTGCCCGTTATACTCAAACGTGATTCCCTCGCGGGTCAGTTTATGGTTGCAGAGGTGTGTCGACGTCACCCGCTGCAGGAACGCATTGGCCACCGACAGCCTTTCCTCCTGCAACTGCGCCTCATAGTCCACGATGACATGACAGATCACGTGCGTCACCATCCTGACCACCAGGTCCGACAGCACCAGACAGCTCTCCGTCCGCTCCTCCGGCCGCAGTTCCTCGTTCAGCGGTGCCGCCACCAAGGCAGCCACCTCCTGCATCTTCATCCGTTTAAAATGAATCGTTTTCTCTTCTTTCACGCCGCAAAGTTACGACTATTTCCCTCTCGTCCCAACCTTTCTGCGACTTTTTCGCCAAAACAAGCCTTATCATTGACAATAATCATCAATGTAAAGGAATCTTGCCTATAAAAGCATCCTTCATTTTGCTCAAACTAGGAGCGAAATGGAGGATTTCTTATTACGCTTTCAGGTAGACATGGCACTTTACGGTCATTAAGATGCTTAGTAAGACTCATTAAGATGCCTGTTATAGGGGTATACTAAGCATCCCTATCACTCGTACAAGGCTTTGGTAACACTCATAGTAGGCATCTTAACGATCGTTAGTTGGCGGGAGTACTTGACAAACAGCCGTTTTCCTGCCTCAATCAGCCTCATTCCAACTCTAACATCTTCACTATCAGCCGTTTATCACTAACGCCTCAAAACTCGCATTTTTGCGACCAAATGATGGTCTGGCTGCAAATACGCGAGTTTGGAGAGCCCTTTTGTAAAGTTTATATACTAAGAACGCTCGGACTAAACAAGAGTATTTAAGAGCATTTAACGTCCTAAAATACAAGATTCTACACATTTTATCGTTAATAAGGAAAATACATTCACAAATACACCATAGTAAAAAAATGAAAACAAAGAAACTTTGGAGAAACATCTTCGTAATGGCTGCTGCCATCTCACTTGCCTCTTGCAGCAGCAGTGAACTGGAATACGCTGACGTAGAAGCACACGAGAAAACGGAGGCTTTGCAAGAGAAATACGTACCGCTTATTATTGGCTCGTGGCACAATGAAAGCGTGAACGACAAACTGCGTTTCTACGAACAGCTGACATTCAATGCCGATGGCACGCTAACAGGTGTGCGTAAGTTGCAAAGCCGAAACCTCGTCACCATCGATGGTGAGAAACGCTATACCGACTGGGAAGACGTTGAGCAGGAGAACGGCTCATTCTCTGGCAGTTGGAAACTGGAATGGGAGCGTGACATCAAGGGTGAGGGCCACGACGAGATAATCCTTTATGCCAAATACGACGACTTAGAGAATGGCTATCTCGCTTATAGCCATAACGTGCTATTCAACTTTGCAGACGACAATACACTCAGTTTCAAAGGTTTCGTATTCAACAACGATGACAAATGGTCTGTCTACCATCGCGGCGAGACAGCCCCCGGATTCTAAATACAGAAAGATATGAAAAAGCTACAATTATTATTTCTCATTACCCTCACCGTTCTTTCTGTTCCAATAAAAACATCGGCTCAACTCGAAAGCGTGAAGGAGCTCACGATGAAGTCGGAGTATTTCAACCATGAGAGGCAGGTGCTCATCTACACACCGGGAGGCTATCAGCAACTCGACCAGACCTACTACGATGTCATCTACGTGTTCGACGCGCAGTGCCGCGAGATGTTCGACCTCGTTCACTGCCTGCTCAACATCGCCTGCAAACCCGACCCCGATGGTGGCAGAAGCACGAATTTCATCATTGTTGGCATCTGTTCACCAAACCTTTGGGACATCAACTATTTCCGCAACCACGACTACCTGCCCATGCCCCTGCACGGCAACAACGGACTGTTCAAGGAGGGCAACTATTACGGCAAATCACCCGACCTGAAGAAGTTCGTCAAGAATGAACTGATGCCATACGTGAAAACCCACTACCGCACGTCGGGACGCTCCCTCGGTATCGGACATTCGCTGAGTGCATCGTTCGTGCTCGACGCGATGATTACCGACGACCTTTTCGACGACTACATTGCCATATCGCCCAACTGCTACTACGATGAGTACCGACTGGCTACGGACATTGAGAACCACCAGTTCAAGAACCGCAAGGCTCCCCGTTTCATCTATGCGTCAATGTCAGGCGAGATTGATGACGGGCCTGATTACTGGGGCGACGAGTGGAAAGCGGGCTGGGAGCGTGTCAGCACAGTTCTCAAAGACAAATCTCACTTCCCCGAGAACACCGTCACCTCCGTACAAACTTTCCCCGGCTACGGACATTACAATGGCTTCATGCCCAGCCTGACAGCAGCCCTTAACGACTACATCGTCTTCGGCGCCAAAAATCTGGTGAGCTATGTCGGCGAAGATGCATACCCCGTCCACATCGAACTGCGCGGCAAGAACCTCACCGACACCATCTACATCACCGGCAACCAGGACGCGCTGGCCAACTGGGAGGCAAAAGGCATCAAAATGAAACTCACCAGCGACAGCATCGCCTCCATCGACTTCCGTCTGCACCTGCCCGCCCAGTTCAAATTCACCCGTGGCAGTTGGGAGCGCGAGGCCATTATTTCAAATGCCGACGCAGGCAACCACATCATACATGATCCAGAGCACGCCACCCGTGTGTACCGCCTGTGGGAGAGAAATCAGTGGACAGGAGGGGAATAGGAAAACTAACTAAGTACAAGAAAGCGATACGGTGACACTAATAGGGTCAGGAAGCTCTATGCCTTAATTATCAGACAGAAATAACAAAAAGTTGCTGCAAAACTTGCAAGTTTCAGAAAAATACCTTACCTTTGCAGCATGAAAGGAACCTATTAGGATAAGAGCCCCGGTTGGTCCGGCAAGCGACTTATGAAAATAGAAGCACTTTTAAACTCCGCTTCAGATGGATAGCCCCGGTTGGTCCGGCAAGTAAGGCCATTAAAGCGGAGTTCCTTTTTGAAGCAGTTCTTCGGTCGCTGCAAAAGTATATTCGTCAATGATTGCATAAGGTTTATAGGGACCTCCGTTCTTCATCTTTCGCATAGCAAGCACAATCTTAACGCCAATCTCCCTGTCGAAATATGCAAAGTAAGCACTCTCACCATGTTTCCCCTCTGCTACTGTTCGCCAGCCTATATACTCTCCCTTTTCAATAAAGCTTCGAATATCTTTGGCCAAAGCATTCTTGATAGCATTAAACTTGTTGTCGCGTGAAGCTTTACAGACAATCGTTTTCAAATCAGACTTGGTAATCTCCACATTCATTGTAATGCCATTTGTAATAGTGAAGTGCATGGGATGCTCTTTCAATGCATCAGCTTGTGCAAGCACCTCAGCTCGGAGACGCTTGCTTTCTTTGTAGAAATCATCTTCTGTCCGTTGCTTTTTGATCATCGGTTATCTATAATTGGATGCAAAAGTACAACAAAAATGGCATATAGCCAAAGTGTTTTGTTCTGTGTGGTGATAAGAGTACCAATAAATGTTAATTATCAAAATGTCAATGATTATGGGCAAAACTAATCTTTTCCTATTTGTAATACTACCGTATTGTAACTTACAAAATGGTATTTCCTAGCTAGATTGCCGAAAAAATAGTCTTTGGGAGCTCAAAACGGGCATTAACATTCTTTAGTCCTTTTATCACCACACAGAAGTGTTTTGTAAAAAAAGACGTTGCGGACTGGGAAAAAGGAGCCAGTAAACTGGGATATAGCAGGGTGTTGGCAGGGAGTTTAGTGGCATGTTTCCATTTTTTGCGGGCGGTAAAAGATATTTTAGCGGCCGCTGAAATATATTGCAGTGGGCGGTAAAAAGTCTTTCACCGCCCGCTGCGTACCTAAATCTTATCCCCTTACATGCCTGCTGCGGCGATCCACTCGTAGATGCAGAGCTGATGCCAAAGAACCTAACCATGGCACGCAGACTAGCGAAGCCGCGAGCCTGTTGAGCCTTGTTTTCGGAGAGACAGGCGACCTTGGTGGCACAGACGGCTCTTCAACAAGCGCGGAGGGTACTGCACCTTCCACTGGTCGTACTCCTCCTGCAGCTCTTGGGAGTGCTGCTGGTGGTGGAACTCCTTCCAGCGTTCATACGACCGCGCTATCTGCTTCTCCGTGGGCTTGGCCAGCAGACGGGAGATGGCCGTCAGCGTCTCGCTCAGCTCACGCAGCGCACTCACCAGCACCGTCGGCGCGTCGCAGCCCTCAGGCAGTGAGAGGCCGTCGCCACTGTCGGCCGTCGCCGCCACCCACTCTTTGAACACCGTCAGCGTCTCGCGGTCGCAGGCATCGGTGTCCACCTTCACGCCCACACGCCTGTAACCCGCCGTCACCACAGAGACCCAGCGCTGCAGATGACTGCCCGACCGGCTGAACGTCACGTCGCTCACCTCGCCCAGCGGCAGGCACTGGCGCCATGCCGTCAGCAGCTCGCCGAAGTAGCCCGTCGCCAGCACCACGTCGACGGCCATCGCCCGGCAGAGGCACTCCAAAGACAGCCGACGGTGCTCTCCGTCGGCCGCCTCCACCTCACGTCCTATCGTGTCAAGCAGTATATATCCGTATGTCTTGGTTTTGCTATCCATATCCATTTCACGCCTTTTTTACCCTTTTACTTTTTTACCTTTTTACCTTTCCATTATTGGGGCTGCAAAGATACAAAATTCCCCCGCACGTTGTATCTTCTTCTTTGTTAAATATCTCAAAATTGTGGATAACTCGCCACTTATCAACAATCTGTTGAAAACTCCCCCGCCTCACAAAAGGTCAGACCCTCTGTGAGGTAGAAAAGACGTTCAGACGCTAAGACGCTCAGACGCTTTTTACCCAAAAGTATGTACTCAAGGGACAGATCCTTAGTGAATTTTGATACATAGCATGGTGAGGTCGTCACTCTGTTCGGCTCCGTCGACAAAGCAATCGACGGCCTTTTCTACAGCCTCTGTCATGCTGAGCGCATCCTCTTCTTGGTGCTGGCGTATTTCCTGCTGCAGACGGTCGTCGCCGAATTGCTGCTGTTCGCGGTTCTCGGCCTCGTTAAGGCCGTCGGTATAGAGGAACAGGCATCTGCCCTTCATGTTCACCACCTCCTGCCCCACGTACTGGAGCTCGGGCCACAGTCCGACAGGTGCGTTGCACACAACCTCCATGTATTCGCCATCGAGCAGCGGGGGATTATGTCCTGCGTTACAATAGTCCATGTGGCCCGTGTTCAGGTCGATGATGGCAATAAACATGGTGACGAACATGCCTTGCTCGTTGTCTGCCGAAATGGCACCGTTCAGCTTAGTGGCTATCTGCTGAGGAGAGAAGCCCTCCTTGGCTGCCATGCGGAACAGGTTGACGGCTACGGCCATGAGCATGGATGCCGGCACGCCCTTTCCTGCCACGTCGCCGATGCAGAAGTACAGTTTATCGTTTTGATAGAAAATGTCGTAGAGGTCGCCGCCGACAAATTTCGCCGGTCGCATGAAGGCATGAGCATCGGCACGCCGCAGTTGCACGAAATTGTGGGGCAGCATACTCAGCTGTATCTCACGTGCCACCTGCAATTCGTTCTCCATGTGCTCCTTGGCCATCGTCGTCGTCTTCAGCTGGTCGTAGGCCGTCTTCAGCTCGGTGTTCACCTGCTGCAAGCGTCGCATCTGGCGCTGCCGGCGGTGCAGATAGAACAGCAGAAAGCCTAAGATGAGCAGGGTGATGAAGGATGCAGCGAAGATGATGACGTGGTGGGCATGTTCCGCTTTCTCTTCCGCCTCCATGCGCGACTTGTATTCGTTGATTTTGGCTGCTTGTTCGCTGCGTTCCAGGCTGTCGTTCTCCAATTGGATGGTAGCATTGGCTAGTTCGATGTTCGAGTTCTCCAGTTTCAAGTTGGCAGCCTCCACTTCCAGTCGTTTGAGCTCCAGTTCATGCTCCATCTGACTGAGCTGCAGTCGCTTGTTGGCCAGCCGAAGGTCTTTCGACTCGTTCTCGGCCAGTGCCACGTTTAGCTCAGAGTGATAGAGTGCGGCTTGTTCGCGAATGTCCAGATTGTTAACCGAATCGATATAAAACCTAAAATCCCTAAAGGCTTGCAGTGCCTCCTTCCAGTCGCCGGCCCATTCATGGGTCTTATAGATATACAGCACCCGCATCTGTTTCGACTTGAATTGGTGAGCCAGCCGTTTGGCCTCCTCGAAGTCTCCTTCCAGTTTAGCCTTGAATATCTCAATGTTCAACATTTCCTGTTGGTTATACGAGACGTCATTAATAGCCTTCAGCTTGGCGTATGCCTCGTCAAACTCCTTCTTCTTGCCCAGCCATCCGTATGCGAGACACATGCTGCCTTTGGCCATAACGCGTTGGAGTGGCGTCACATGCGGGTCGTCGAGAGCCTGCTGGGCATAGTGAATGGCTATGGTGTCTTCCTTGACAGCCAGAGCCAGTTTACTAAGCGACACATAGATGGATGCAGTGCTCTCCTCAGGAAAATACTTCTTCAGGTATTCTGCTGCTTTCAAGTAGTTTTGCTCAGCGCCCGCTTGGTCGCCAATCTGGTTCAACAGGTAGGCAGTAGTATAGGTAGCACTATAGAGTCCGAACTTATGGTCACGCTGCACGGCATAATCGCGCATCTCCTTGATCATCTTCATGGCCTGCGGACGCCCCACGTGCGTTTTGGTTTTAATGATGAGATTGCCCCATGCCTTGTAGAAAGTCTTATAGTCGCCCGCCCTGATGCATGCTTCTTTCAGCTTGTCGACGGTCGTAATCAGTTTCTCATATTCGTCGGCATTAAACTGGTCGTACATGTCTTTGGTCAGCTGCTTCACCTCAGCAGTTGTATCATTCTGTGCCGAGACTGTCAGTACGCACGTCATCAGCAGGAACAGGAAAGAAAAGATGACAAGTAGCCTCTTTCTCATCGTTTTTGTTTATTGAGCGATCATCAACCGCTGCAAAGGTAAGCATTTATTTTCATACGGCCAAATGTTTATGGAAAAGATTGGTAAAAAGACGCAAAGACGGTGAGACGGTAAGACGGGGAAAGGAGGTAAAAGCGTCTTAACGTCTTAGCGTCTTAAGGTCTTTTTTAGATAACGGAGAGCCACACAGAGATATAATAGTTAATATATATTAATATTATTATATATTATATATAAGGTACGCGTAGTTTGGTGTGTGAGTGTGGGGGTGTGGGAAAAAATGAAAAAGACGGTAAGACGGTAAGACGCTGTAAAGGCGGGGATTAAAATTTTGAATGGAGGAACTTAGGCTGAGTAAAGATTTGGAGCGCTACGGGCGACCGAGAGAGCGGTAGATGAGACTGACTTCGGCGGGCATGAAAGTGCGACGCGACTGGCGGGCCAGAGGGGCGGTCGTAGGATCATCGGCGAGGAGCGACCTGAGCTTGAGCCAGGCGGAGTGCGGCTTGAGATGAGGAAAATACTGCAGGGCGAGCTCGGTACGGCCGAAAACCTGAACAGGCATAGATTCTGCGTGGCCGAAAACCTGAGCGGGCGTAGATGTAGTGTTTTGCATAAGTTTATTGTGTGTCTGGTCGAATTGAAACACGCTGCAAAATTACAAAAAAGTCCGCAGATCACCAAGGAAAATGAGGAATAAGTTCGCATAAGTTCGCATAACGTCGCACAACGTCATTCGCATGCCGAAAAAACTTGCAGGTGTCGGAGAATAGCCGTACCTTTGCACCACTGTTATTCGACAAACAGTTTTTTCAGCTTATGGCACGTACTAACATTCCCATGGTGATCAACCTGCGTCAGAACAAGAACGACGAAAGCTCCGCCTACGGCAAGTATTTCGCAGAGGTGGACACCAAGGAGCCACTGAACCTGAAGGGCTTTGCCAAGCACATGACCTCGCACGGCAAGATCGCCGACTACCAGATGTGTGTGCTGGTGCTGGGTCAGGTGGTGGACTGCATGACCGAGCTGCTGTCTCAGGGACAGCCCGTGAAGCTCGACGGTCTGGGCACGTTCTCCCCCAGCGTGGACGGTCAGAAGAAGGGTAAGAACAGCCTGGAAAAGGCCGTGGAAGCCGGTCCCGACGAGATGATCAACGGCATCAAGATCATCTTCACGCCAGAGAACTCCAAGGGCGAGAAGCTCACCTCAAGGGCCTTCAAGGAGCAGTGCATCTTTGAGTTCGGCTACGTCGTGGAGAGCGAGGTTCGCGCCGTCAACGGCAAGGAGCGCCGCGTGCAGAAGAAGACGCTGATCTCGTATCTGACGGCACCCGCTGCAGACAGTAACGGCGGTGGCGGCAACGGCGGCGGTTCTTCGCAGAACGGAGGCACCCAGAGCGGAGGTTCTCAGAGTGGCGGCAGCTCGCAGTCTACAACCCTGGCTTCGCCCACGATCAGCGGAACGACTCCGTTTGCAGAGACCACCTCAGTGAGCATCAGCGGCCCTGACGGCGCAGAGATCCACTACACCACCGACGGCTCGTCGCCTACAGCCGAGAGCACGCTCTACAGCGAGGCGTTCACCCTGAGCGACACCACGACCGTGAAGGCTATCGCCATCAAGGACGGTGAGTCGAGTGAGGTTGCGACCAAGCTGTTCACCAAGGGTGAAGGCGGTGACGAGATGGACCAAAACTAACGGCTAAGGAGTTTTTTAGTCTAAGGAATCAAGGAATCTAGGAATGGTGGCACCCTGTGCCATTGCTGCGCCAGAGAGGTGCAAAGCACCGGAAGATTCCTATATTCCAAGATTCCTT
>JAEEGI010004010.1_pt1 | contig 34746 bp, 25 predicted proteins | sample 8958751 | NCBI WGS metagenome assembly JAEEGI01 (sample SAMN16246545, study PRJNA631951) | gut metagenome | biome: gut microbiome; feature: rumen; material: KS-attached | host: Bos | place: Iran: Karaj | collected 2018-10
CGATCCCGCCGACGACCTCCGCTACCACAAGATGATCCTCGAGAAACCCTTCGGCACCAAGGTCATCCCCGCATGGCGTCCGGACAAGGCCATGGCAATCGAGGATCCCAAGTCATACAAGGAGTACCTGATTAAACTTGGCGAGGCTGCCGACATCATGATCGACTCTTACACGGACCTCATCGAGGCCCTGCAGCGCAGGCACGACTTCTTCGCCTCCATGGGCTGCAAGCTCTCAGACCACGGCCTTGAGACCTTCTACGCCGCAGATTACAAGCAGATAGAGATAGAGGCCATCTTCAAGATGGTTCTCCTTGGAAGGCGCGTATCCGAGCTGGAACTCAACAAGTTCCGCAGCGCATTCCTGCACGACATGGCCGTCATGGACGCAAAGGCCGGCTGGGCACAGCAGTTCCATGTTGGCGCCATCCGCAACAACAACTCCAAGATGTTCGGCCTGGTTGGTCCCGATACCGGCTTCGACGCCATCCACGACCTTCCCACCGCAGCCGCCGGCCACAAGTTCTTCGACCGCCTGGCCTCTGAGGATGCCCTCGCAAAGACCATCCTCTACTGCCTCAATCCCAAGGACAACGAGGTCATGATGACCATGGCATACACCTTCAACGACGGCACCTTCCCCGGCAAGATGCAGTTCGGCAGCGGCTGGTGGTTCCTGGATCAGGAAGTTGGCATGCGCCGCCAGATGGACGCCCTGAGTGTCCTTGGCCTGTTCTCCCGCTTCGTAGGTATGCTCACGGACAGCCGCTCCTTCATCTCCTACCCCCGCCACGAGTACTTCCGCCGCATCCTCTGCGACGTCCTTGGCAAGGACGTAGAGGAAGGCAAGCTCCCCGAGAGCGAGCTCGACTTCATCGGCAAGATGGTAGAGGACATCTCCTACAACAACGCAAAGAACTACTTTAACTTCTAACATGAAGTACATTAAGATCAATCCCGCCGACAACGTTGCCGTGGCGCTCCAGGACCTCTCCAAAGGCGAGGCAGTGGAGGGCGTTAACCTGAAGGTGGATGTGCCAAGGGGGCATAAGATTGTCCTGAAAGACCTGAAAGCAGGGGACAACGTGATAAAGTACGGTTTCCCCATCGGCCACGTAACCGTTGACGCCGCCCAGGGCACCATGGTAGACCACAACTGCATCAAGACCAACCTGGAAGGCCTGCTGGAGTACAATTATAATCCTGCCCTTGTGGAGATTCCATCGGCCGCGAAGGTGCGTACCTTCAAAGGCTACCGCCGCTCCGACGGCCAGGTGGGCGTACGCAACCAGATATGGGTAATCCCCACCGTGGGCTGCGTGAACGGCATCTGCCAGGAGATAGTGGAAGCCTTCAAGGCAGAGTGTCCCGGCCATCCGGGCGTAGACGCCATTGTGGCTTTCCCGCACAACTACGGCTGCTCCCAGCTTGGCGGAGACCATGAGAACACCCGCACCATCCTTGCCGATATGGTACATCACCCCAACGCCGGCGGCGTGCTGGTTGTGAGCCTGGGCTGTGAGAACAATCAGCTTGATGCTTTCCGCGAACTGGTTGGCCCCGTGGACGAGTCCCGCGTTCGCATGTTCGTCACCCAGAAGGTGAAGGACGAGGTTGAGTACGGTCTTCAGCAGCTTCGTGAAATCTACGCCGTGGCTTCCAAGGATGTCCGCGAGGACGTTCCGGTTTCGGAGCTTCGTGTGGGCCTCAAGTGCGGCGGATCCGACGGCCTTTCCGGCATCACTGCAAACCCGCTTCTTGGCGTTTTCAGCGACTGGATTGTAGCCCAGGGCGGCACCACGGTGCTTACAGAGGTTCCGGAAATGTTCGGTGCGGAAACCATCCTCATGAACCGCTGCCAGGACAAGGCAACATTCGACAAGACAGTGCACCTTATAAACGATTTCAAGGAATACTTCATGAAGCAGGGAATGCCTGTGTATGAGAATCCTTCTCCCGGCAACAAGGCCGGCGGCATCTCCACCCTTGAAGAGAAGAGCCTTGGCTGCACGCAGAAGTGCGGCAAGAGCATCGTCAGGGGAGTGCTTAAGTATGGCGAGAGGCTGTCCGTGAAGGGGCTTAACCTTCTGAGCGCGCCCGGTAACGACCTTGTGGCCTCTACGGCCCTTGCATCGGCCGGCTGCCAGCTGGTTCTGTTCACCACGGGCCGCGGCACTCCGTTCGGGAGTTTCGTGCCCACCATGAAGATATCCACCAACACTCCGCTCTATGAGGGTAAACCCCGCTGGATAGACTTCAACGCCGGCGTCCTTGCTCAGGACGAGCTCATGGACACCGTAGCCCCGCGCTTCATAGACTACGTGCTTTCCGTTGCTTCCGGAGAACTCGTGAACAACGAGAAGAACGGCTACCGCGAGCTTGCCATCTTCAAGCAGGGCGTGACGCTGTAGGGGCCTGCCCCGCTTGACCGTCCCTTGGCGTCACCCCCCGGCCACAAAAACGGCCAAAAACGTGGCCGCGGATGACAAGCCCGTCACGGCAGGCCACAAAAACAGCCAAAACCGTGGCCGCAGATGACAAGGGTGTCACGCCAGGCCACAAAAACGGGCAAAAACGTGGCCGCGGATGACAAGGGTGTCACGCCAGGCCACAAAAACGGCCAAAACCGTGGCCGCGGATGACAAGCGGTAATAAAACATAACAGAATGAAAGTAAAACACATATTATTGATGCTGGCGGCGGGCTTGGTGGCCATGACCGCGTGCAATGAGCCGGAGGTTGACAACGGCGAAGAAAACGGCGGGAAGACCAATCCCCCTACACCCGTGGTGGTGGGGGATGTCACCCTGTCGGAGACCGGTGACCTGGTGCTTGGCGCCGATGGAGGCAGTGTGAGAGTTGTCTTCAAGGCTACCAAGGAGTGGAGCGCCACTTCAACCGCAGAATGGCTCACCCTGAGCCCCTCAAGCGGTGCGGCAGGTGATGCCGTAACACTCACAGTCACCGTAGCCCCCAACGAAGGCTACGATGACCGCGAGGCAACGGTTACCGTTACCTGCGACCAGGTTTCAAAGAGCGTCAAGGTAGTCCAGAAACAGAAAAACGCCCTGGTACTTGCACCTGCAACCATAGAGGTGCCACAGGAAGGAAAGGAACTGGAAATAAAGCTTCAGGCAAATGTGGAAGTTACAGCCGCTCCGGACGTAGACTGGATAACAGAAATCAAGACCAAAGGCCTCACAGAGTACACCTTCAATTTCCAGGTGGCTCCCAACGAGAGCTTCGAGTCCCGTACCGGTCACATAGTATTCCGTAGCGAGGCTGGAAGCGAGACCATTACAATAGATCAGTATGCCCTTGAGACACCCCCTGTCCCCGGCGAAGGGGATGAACTTGACTGCCCCAACCCGCCCACGGTGGGTACGGTTGACATGACGGCACTCACAGGCTACGGCGCAGGAGTGACCGGAGGCGAGGGCGGCAAGGTGCTGCACTTCAACAGCGGCAAGGCCCTGCAGACGTGGCTGCTTGCCCGCACCAAGACGGAGAAGGGGGGTGATCACGGCCCCGTAACCATTTGGCTCAGCGGTACTTTCAATGCCGACGAGGGCCGAGACTTCTCCGAGGCCCATCCCTGGTTCGACGTCAAGGATGTCTCCAACCTTTCCTTCATAGGAGTGGACAGCTTCGTGATGAACAAAATAGGAATCTTCTGCGTCCGCGCGAAGAACATCGTCATCCGCAACATCAACTTCCAGCAGCCCAAGGCCAACAACGGCGCCGATGCCGTCTCCATGCAGGAATGCGACGGTGTATGGGTAGACCATTGCACTTTCACATCCCTGAACCAGACCAAGGACTACGAGGACGGCTCCACCGACATCACCCACGGTTCAAAGAACGTGACCGTGAGCTGGTGCCGATACATCAAGACCCAGAAGAGCTGCCTTGTTGGCCACTCCAACAGCCAGAGCGGCGACACCCAGATTACGGCTACCTTCCACCACAACTGGTTCGAAAGCTCCAGCAGTCGTCACCCCCGCGTGCGCTTCGGACAGGTGCACGTCTACAACAACTTCTTCGACGGCAACACCACCTACGGCGTAGGCTCTGCATACGGTGCCAAGGTCCTCGTTGAGTACAACTACTTCGACTCTGTCCAGCTCCCCACCGACATCTGCACCTATCCTGCAAAGGAGAGCGGCGAATCCAACCTCCAGGGCTCAGTGGCGGGCTATCTCTATCCCACCCAGAACGTCTACGTGAACCGTCCCGCCAAGGCCAAGGACCCGTACCCCCTCTCCAACGTTAAGTATGAGAAGTACGGCTCAGCCGCCGGCACAGAGCTCTCCTATGCCGATTTCAAGCCCGCCTACGACTACACCGTCACGGCCGCTGCCGATGTACCTTCAGTGGTCAAGGCAGGCGCCGGCTACGGCAAGCTTGGCTTAACCGAGGCACCCGTTGCCGTGAACAACGGCGGCATCACGGAGTTTGACGGCACCGACCCCAATCCCGAGAATCCGGATCAGGGCGACGAGGACGATCCCGGCCAGCCCGGCGGCCAGGACGACGGCTCCGCCCACACCTACACCCTGAGCATGCAGAGCAAGGCCCTTGTACAGACCAAGGACGGCGCTGCCGGCGCCAGCTACTTTGACGCCTCCACCAACGTGGCCGACTTCAGCAAGGACTACTTCGGCTCCTTCACCATTGACGGAACCACTTACAGCCAGGGTATCAAGATGGACAGCAAGGGCTACGTGAACTTCACCACATCGGCCCAGTACACCACTACGGTGCGCTTCTATGCCGCCCGCCGCAAGGCCGACGCCACCAGCGCCTGCATGCAGCTTGTTCCAGCCTCCGGAGACCCCACCGTCTTTGACGTGACCCCTCACGACACTTACTTGGACAGCGGTGAAATCACCCTTGAAAAGGGCGCCGCCTACACCATCAAGCAGAAATCCGGCGAGCAGGCCGTAATCCTTGTAATAGTTAAGGAAACAGAATAAACTTTTATTGATATGGAAAGACTAAACCGTAAAACTGCGCCTCAGGCAAAGCAGTACACAGAGAAGGTGATTCAGTTCGGAGAGGGCAACTTCCTCCGTGCATTCATCGAGTGGATTATCTGGAAAACCAACCAGAAGACAGATTTCAACGGCTCCGTCGTTGTTGTCCAGCCCATCGAGAAGGGCATGGTTGAATGGCTCAACGAGCAGGACGGCCTCTACCACCTGAACCTCCAGGGCCTCCAGAACGGAGAAACCGTGAACAGCCTGGACATGATTGACGTCATCTCCCGCGGCCTTAACCCTTACACGGAGTTTGACAAGTATCTTGCCCTTGCCGAGCAGCCGGAAATCCGCTTCGTGATTTCCAACACCACGGAGGCCGGCATCGCCTTCGATCCCGCCTGCAAACTGGACGACAAGCCCGCAAGCAGCTATCCCGGAAAGCTCACCCAGCTCCTGTACCACAGGTACCAGCACTTTAACGGTGCAAAGGACAAGGGCCTCATCATCTTCCCCTGCGAGCTCATCTTCGAGAACGGCAAGCACCTGAAGGAATGCATCCGCCAGTACATCGACCTGTGGAACCTGGGTCCCGATTTCAGCGCATGGTTCGAGGGTGCCTGCGGCGTGTATTCCACGCTTGTAGACCGCATCGTTCCCGGATATCCCCGCGACAATGCCGCCGAGCTTTGCGAGAGGGCCGGTTATGACGACCACCTCCTGGACAAGGCCGAGATTTTCCACCTCTGGGTCATCGAGGCGCCCAAGGAAGTGGCCGAAGAGTTCCCCGCCGACAAGGCCGGCCTGCACGTTCTCTTCGTCCCCAGCGAGGCCCCTTACCACGAGAGGAAGGTTACCCTTCTGAACGGCCCTCACACCGTCCTGAGCCCCGTAGGCTACCTCAGCGGCCTCAATACCGTCAAGGAATGCTGCGAAGACCCTGAAATCGGCGCTTTCGTGAAAAGGGTCATGTACGATGAGCTCCTTCCCACCCTGAACCTTCCCAAGGCAGAGCTTGAGCAGTTTGCAGGCGATGTCATGGAGCGCTTCCGCAACCCCTTCGTGAAGCACTTCGTGACCTCCATCATGCTCAACTCCTTCCCCAAGTTCAAGACACGCGACCTCCCCGGCCTCAAGACCTACCTGGACCGCAAGGGAGAACTGCCCAAGGGCCTGGTGCTGGGCCTCGCCGGCATCTGCACCTACTACAAGGGCGGCAAGAGGGGAGAGGACGAGATTGTCCCCAATGACGATCCCAAGATCCTTGAACTCCTGAAGAACCTCTGGGCTACCGGCGACGTCCGCAAAGTTGCCACAGGCGTCCTTGCCGATGACTTCATCTGGGGAGAGAACCTCAACGCCATTCCCGGCCTTACGGACCTCCTGGCCGCAGACCTGGCCCTCATCCAGGCCAAGGGTATGAGAGAAGCTGTTAAAAGTATTATTTAAGATATGAGTACACAGAAGAAATTAATGAGCAACTGGCGGTGGTGGATATGCAGCCTGCTGTTTGTGGCCACTACCGTGAACTACCTGGACCGTCAGGTACTGTCCCTTACCTATGAGGAATTCATCAAGCCTGAGTTCCACTGGACCGATGCCAACTACGGCACCATTACCAGCTTCTTCTCCATCTTCTACGCAATCTGCTGCCTGTTTGCGGGCAAGTTCGTGGACTGGATGGGAACCAAGAAGGGCTATCTGGTAGCAATCGGTGTGTGGAGCGGCGGCGCAGTGCTGCATGCTGCTTGCGGCTGGGCCACTGCACATATCGTGGGTCTGGACTCCGTGGCTGCAATGCGCGCCGTTGAGGCAGGTTCCAACATTGCACTGGCAGTGTCTACCACATCGGTCTACCTGTTCCTGCTGTGCCGCGGTATACTGGCACTGGGTGAAGCCGGAAACTTCCCGGCGGCCATCAAGGTCACGGCGGAGTACTTTCCAAAGAAGGACAGGGCATTTGCTACTTCCATTTTCAACGCAGGTGCATCGGTGGGCGCCCTTGCAGCCCCGCTGCTGATACCGCCGCTCGCCGTCAAGTTCGGCTGGGAGATGGCCTTCATCATCATCGGCGGCCTTGGCTTCATCTGGATGTTCTTCTGGGCCTTCATGTACGAGAAGCCTGAAAAGAGCAAGCGCGTGAACGAGGCCGAGCTGGAGTATATCCACCAGGACGATGCGGAGGTTGCCGCAGCTGCCAAGGCAGCTGCCGAGGCTCCCGCAGAGAAGTCCATTCCTTTCATCCAGTGCTTCAAGTACAAGCAGACATGGAGCTTCATCGCCGGCAAGTTCTTCACCGACGGCGTATGGTGGTTCTTCCTGTTCTGGGCTCCTTCCTACTTCAGCAACCAGTTCCACGCTCCGGCAACTTCTCCTCTGGGCCAGTGGCTCATCTTCACGCTGTATCTCATCGTGACGGTGATTTCCATCGGCGGCGGATACCTGCCCAAGATTTTCGTGGACAAGAAGGGCATGAACCCTTATGCAGGACGTATGCTGGCCATGCTCATCTTTGCCTTTTTCCCCATTGCGGCCCTGTTTGCACAGCCCCTTGGCGTGAGCTTCAACTCTCCCTGGTGGCCGGCAATCCTCATCGGCCTTGCAGGTGCGGGACACCAGGCCTGGAGCGCCAACCTCTTCTCCACCGTGGGTGACATGTTCCCCAAGAGCACCATCGCAACCATCACCGGTATCGGTGCAATGGCGGGCGGTATCGGTTCCATGATTATCCAGAAGGTTGCCGGTAACCTCTTCACCTATGCAGAGGCCCAGGGCGCAGCCTTCCAGTTCCTCGGCTTCGAGGGCAAGCCTGCAGGCTACTTCATCATGTTCTGCTTCTGCGGCCTTGCCTACCTCATTGCCTGGGCAATCATGAAGAGTCTCGTGCCCAAGTACAAGCAGGTGGAAATATGAGAATGAGTAATGCTATTCTGCTGGCGGCGGCTATAATGGCCGCCGCTTGCGGTAAACCGGATGACCAGGGCGGTGAAAATCCCGTGGTGGCCGTTACCGTGCCGCAGAACGTGAAGCTGCACAGCGCCACTGAAACCAGCCTCACTTTCCAGTGGGGTGCCGTTGAGGGCGCCGGCAGCTATGGCTGGAAGCTTTCCCAGGATGGCTCACAGTTCAAAAGCGGCACTGCAAGCGGCCGCAATGTGGTCATAGAAGGCCTCGCTCCCGGAACAACGTATGGCTTCAGCGTATGTGCGATAGGGAAGGGAGGATCGTCAGAGTACTGCGCCGTTGTTGAGGCCACTACCGAGGGCACTGCGCCCACCCCTCCGGATCCGTCGGCAAAAGTGGTGTGCGTGGATGCGCCCATCGTCATTGAATATTCTTCCGCGCCCGTCCTTGGCTCCTCCGGCCTCATCCAGGTCATGAAGGCCGACGGCACCGTGGTAGACCGCATAGACATGGCCGATATGGCCACGGTGGACATCCTTTCCGACGGCACCATGATCCCCAAGGGGGCCGATGCCGACGCCGGAAAGATAGCAATCAATAACGACTACAAGTTCAACACCTTCATGGATGCGCTGCACAGCTCCAACTACAGGGCCGTGCACTACACCCCGGTGAGGGTGAACGGGAAAACCCTGGAGATAAAGCTTCACAACGAGGCCCTGTCCTTCGGAGAAACCTATACCGTGAAGGTAGATGCTGCCGTAGCAGGGCTCACAGCTGACGATGTCACATTCACAACCAAGGCCAGGCCTTCCGGGAATACGCTCAAGGTGGCTGCCGACGGATCGGCCGATTTCTGCACCGTCCAGGGCGCGCTGAGCTTTGCCTCCACGCTGGGAAAGGACAACGAGGTGACCATCGAGATTGCTTCCGGAACCTACAGGGAACTCCTATTCCTCCGGAACAAGAACAACGTCACCCTGAAAGGCGCCTCGCGTGAGGGTGTCGTTATTGCCTATCCCAACAACGACTCCTACGAGACCGGTTCGGGTGCTTCTTTGACGTCAAAACCTTCCGTGGGCGCTTCCATCGGCAAGTCCTGCGGGCGCTGCCTCTTCCTGGTGGAGAGCTGCGACAACCTTGTGCTGGAGAACCTTACCATAGAGAACACGTATTCCATCCCGTCCCATAAAGGACAGGCAGAGACCATCTACTTCAACTCCGCCAACCGGATGACCATTGAGAACTGTTCCCTCATTTCCTGGCAGGATACCTTCCTCACCAAGGGCAAGGTATGGGTGCATGGCAGCCTCATCGCAGGCCATGTGGACTACATCTGGGGATACCCTGACGTTTGCCTCTTTGAAGACTGCGAGATTCGCTCCCGTGCAGGCGGCTACATAGTCCAGGCCCGCGTTCCTGCGGCTTCCAACAAGGGATTCGTGTTCCTGAACTGCAAGCTCACTGCAGAAAGCGGCGTGAAGGACGGAGCCATGGAACTCGCCCGCAGCGGCGGCTCCACCGACTACTATGACAACGTAGTATTCGTGAACTGCACCATGTCGGATGTCATTGCATCGGCAGGCTGGCATACCAGTCCGGCTCCCAACCCGTCTGCGCCCACGGCCACAGCCGGCTGGCGCGAATACGGCTCCAAGACCCCCGCAGGCACCGCCGTCACCGGCCACAACTCCTACGGCAAGGTCCTCACCGCCGCCGAAGCCGAACCGTACCTCACCCGGGAGTCCGTTCTTGGCTGGTAATCCGTGTGACCGGCACTTGCGACTCTGCCGCCTGTCCCGTCCTGCCTGCCGGCAAGGGACTGCCAGGCGCAGACGGCGAGGCGGTAGGAGATCTGGGCAGAGACCAGGTTCTCACGGGCGGTGGAGACTTCGAGGGCGCAGCGCATGAACTCGGTGGCGGTGGCCTGGCCGGAGGTGTACATGAGGCGCATGCGGTCAAGCCTCAGTTCTGCATTCGAGACGGTCTCCTCACAGACTGCAATCTGCTCCCAGGAGGTATCTACATCTAGCCGAAGCTTGTTTTCAAGCAGGGTGAGTTTCCGAAGGAGATATTCCCTCTCCTCCTTCGCGTCCTGCACCTTGTAGCCAAGGCGTTTTGAACGGTATGTGGCCTTTCCCAAGTCTGTGATTGGCACCTGCACCATGGCGAAGACCAGCCCGTTGGAGGTGGCGTCGCGGGGGAGTGACATGGCGCTGTAGCTGTAAGCCGCGCCCACCGCAACCTGCGGCAGGAGTTCTCCTACGGCCATTTTCTTCTCAAGGGCTGCAGCCTTCTCCTGCATCTGAAGAAGCCGGGCCTGGGGCACGGAAGCCAGGTCAAAGCCATCGGCAAAAACCGAAGACGGCTCCGGCAGCTCTCCGGGAGTGTCGGAGAGTACCATAGACGGAAGCTCGAGATATGAGTACTCGTAGCCTATATCGTCCAGAAGGTCCATCTTCAGGAGGCTCAGGCCGCCGTTAAGCTTAGTCTGCCCTGCCCTCAGTTCGGAGCGCTTGAGTCGAAGCTCAAGCAGGTCGGCCTCAAGGGCAAGTCCTGCCTTGACGGCGCTGGAAAGGTCCCTGTCAAGGGCGTCAAGCACATCGGCCGTTTCAAGGAGTATCTTCTGCTTCTGCTGCAGGGCGACGATTCTCCAGTACTTGTTCTCTACGCTGTCACGCGCCGCCTTCAAAGCCATGGAACCCTGCACTCGGGAAGCTTCCACGCCAAGGCTCGCAAGGCTGTTGCCGTTCACAATCCGTCCGCCGGCATAAAGGGGCTGCAACAAGGACACGGACGTGCCGTATCCCTTCTGGAACATGGTAAAATACGGTTTCATGCCGTTCTCGTAGGCAAGAGCGGTGAGCTGCGTATTGAGGTCGTTTGCCGCATCGGAATTCCCCAGCACATCCCGAAGGGAAATATCCAGAAGCGGATTCAAGGACCGGTATGCCAGCGCGGTCACGCTCACGCGCGGAAGGTATTCAAGCCGCGCTTCGGCCTTCTGCGCCTCGGCCTGCAGGACGGCAAGTTCAGCCTTCCTGGAGCTGCGGCTTTCAGAGCACATCTCAAGGCACTCAGACAGACTCAGCTCCTGCCCGAGGCACGGAAGCGCCGAAACCAGAAACAGCAGTGTCAAAAGCCTTTTCATATCCTATCCTCCTTCTTGAAAAGCTGCCAGTAGGAAACGGGCATTATAAGTGTGATGAGGAAGATGGTGAGCATGGTTCCGAAACAGATCACAACGCCCATCGGCATCCAGAGGAGGTCTCCGCTCACTATCATCGGCAAAACGCCCAGGGCCGTGGTGCAGGAGGTGAGGAATATCGGCCTCATGCGCCTCTGTCCGGCATGCATTGCGGCATCGCGCACGCTCTCATAGGCGCGGGCCTCCTCTGCGTACTCGAACATCAGGATGCCGTTTCGCACGATGATTCCAACCAGCGATATGAGTCCAAGCACCGCCGTCATGCCAAAATCCAGCCCGAAGAGCCAGAGCCCGAAGAACGCCCCGAAGAGGCACAGCAGGCTGAGAATCATCGTCAGGGCCGCAATCCTCGCCTTTCCGAAGTGTATCAGGAGGAAGATGAACAGCACGGCGCAGGCGGCTATGAAAGCCCAGGCAATCTGCGGTCCGACCATCTTGTTCATGGAGGAGAGACCTCTGTATTCTACGGTCACCCCTTCCGGAAGCGTGGGCAGAATCTCCCTGTCGATATAGGCCTTGAGCTGCTTCTGAACCGCCGGCTGGCTGGCTCCCTGCTTGAGGTCGCAGCTAACGGACACCGAAGGCCTTCCGCCCATTCTGGAGAGCGTCGCCGGCTCCCACGCAGGCTGCACCGACGCCACCTGCCTCAGGGGAACTTTCACCCCCGGAACGGCAGTCGCTATCATCATGTCCCCGAAGGAGGCATAGTCCGGCGTGTTGTCGGAATAAAGGTTCACAGGCACCGCCCGGGCGCCTTCCCACAGGGTTGCGATATTCTGCCCTCCCAGGGCCGATGCCATGTTCAGCGACAGCACCGCCTTCGAAACCCCCAGCCGTGAGGCCTCGTCCCTGTCCAGAACCAGTTCCACCTCCGGGGCAAAGTCATCGGCATCGCTGTGCACCCAGTGCGTCTGGGTATTCAGTGAGGCAAGGTAGGCCGATATCTTCTGCGCCGGCTCAATGAGGGCCTTCCTGTCGTCGCCGTACAGGCTCACGCACACCGGCGCCTCCACCACCTGGTAGTCCATCTGCTTGAAGTGAATCTGCGTGTCGGGGAAGAGGTGCTCGTACCTGTCGATATACTCCCTCAAAACCTCCACCGTAGCCTTGTTGGAGACCGTTCTCACGATAATCTGCGCTGTCTGGGGAGACGGCAGGATGGGCGCGTACGTTGCCACGAATCGCGGCGCTCCCGTCCCGACGAACGCCGTTGCCGACACTATCCTTTCGTCGGAGAGCATGAGGCTCACCAGGGAATCGGCCCTTGCCGATGTCACCTCCACGGCGGTTCCGGCCTCGGTGGTGAGTTCCGTAACGAAGAAGTCGCGAGCGGCCTTCGGCATCATCTGGATATTGATCCTGGAGAACATGAAAAGGCCCAGTGCAACGGCCGCGACGCCCATCGCAATCGTGAGCCCGGGATGCCTGAAGCACCAGCCGAGGCAGTTCTCGTAAATCGTCTGAAGAATGCCGAAGAACCAGTCCTGTGCCCTTGCAATGATGTTTTTCCTGCGTGAGGCTTCCTCTGCCTTTATATATCTGACTTCAAGCGAAGGAACGGCCGTTACCGCGTAGAAGAGGGAGGTCATCAGAGATATCAGGATAATCCAGGGGAACAGTTTCACGAAGTCTCCCAGATAGCCCGTGATGATAACGGTCATGGGGAAGAACATGAGGCAGATTGCAAGCGTTGCCATGAAGGTGGGCATGAACAGCTCCTTGGCGCTCGCAGCGGCCGCATCGACTCCATGGAAACCGTTCGAAGTCTGCGTCATGTAGCCGTCCATGGTTATGATGGAATCGTCCACTATCATCCCGAGGGTTACGATGAGCGCGGCCAGCGTAACCGTGTTGAGGGGCATCCCCGTAATGTACATTACCGCAATCGCAACGGCAATGCACACCGGCACTCCGGAGCTTGCAATGAGGGCTGACCGCATGGGAAACAGCATCAGCATCACCACGATGACAACCAGCATGGATATGAGAAGGTCCCTGAGGAAACTCCATACACTGGTTCCAACGACATGGGGCTGGTCGCTCACGCGGGTTATGTCAACTCCGTCAGGAAGTGTGCTCCTGTACTCCTGAAGCACATTTTCCACGCTCTTTCCGAATGCCACGATATTGTGGTCCGGCAGCATCTCCACGTTCACTATGAGGCAGGCGTTCCCGTTGTTGGAAACGTACTGGGTGGGCGTTTTGTAGCGCCTTTCTATGCTTGCGATGTCCTTAAGGCGTACCACCCGGCCCTGAGGGTCGGACCAGATTATCCTTTCGGCAACCTCCCTCTCGGTTTCCACGGCGGCGGCGATGCTCACCCTTTCGCTCTTTCCGTTATGCACGTACGTGCCCGAAGGGAGAGGCAGCGAAGCGGCTTGATAGTCCAGGAAAATGGCCGCCGGGTCAATCCCGTAGGCCGACAGCCTTTCCCTGTCCAGGGTTACGGCAATCTCCTCCTCCTGCGTGCCGATGACCGTCGCCTTCGCAAGCTCCGGAATGCCCTGGAGCCTGACGGAGAGTTCCTCGGCATATTCCTGCAGCTCCAGGTAGCTCTTTTCCGAAGATTCCATCGACAGCAGCAGCGAGCTGGTGTTGCCGAAATCGTCCAGCACCGCGACGGTGAGAACTCCGGCGGGAAGCGTGAGCTGCTTTTGCTGCAGGCCCAGCTTTATCTTGGACCAGACCTCGTCCTTGAGGCTTTGGGAAATCTCATCCCTGAGATCTACGTAAATATAGCATATGCCGCTTTTCGTGACGGAAAAAGTCCTTTCCCGGTTCACCTCCTTGAAGGTGAAAAGGTAGTCCTCAAGGGGCTTGGTGAGCCTCTCCTCCACCTCGGTGGCGCTTGCGCCGGGATATACGCCGGCAACCAGCCCCTGCTTGAGCTGGAAGGTGGGGAACTCGTCCTTGTTCATTCTCACGAGGCCGAATCCGCCAAGCGCGATGAGGACCAGTATCAGGACGGCCACAAGGCCTTTCTCCCGTACCGCCCACCGTACCCAGGCGGCTATTCCGCCTTCCTTGAGCCTTCCAAGATCCATTACTTCTCCACCTTTACTTTCATGCCGGACGATACCTTCCTCCGGCCTTCGATTATGACCATTTCACCGACCTCGATGCCGCCGGTGACGGAAATCCCGCTGTAGGAGTATCCTCCCACGTGGATATGCTTCTTCCCAACGATGCCGCTTTGGTCAACGGTCCAGACATATCGGCCTTCCATGTCCGTCATCACTGCCGATGCGGGGATGACTATGGCGCTGTCCTGCCTGTCCGTCCCCAGAATTACCTTGCACACCATTCCGGGCATAAGGCCCTCCGGCCTCTTTGCGAGCGAGACCGTGCAGTCGTAGCTGCGTGACAGGGCCGATGCGGTGATTCCCTTGGACTGCAGCACGGCGTCGATTTCAATGCCCAGGGCGGGGACGCTCACCACGGCGGCGTCTCCTTCATGGTACTTGTGCAGTTCTGCCTCCGGGATGGAGAAATCCACGCTCAGGGCACCCAGGTTGACGATGCTCAGGAGCGGTTCTCCCGGTATGAGCTCCAGTGACCTGCTGGTCCAGACCTTTTCCACGACGCCGTCGAACGGGGCCTTAACGGTGCACTTTTCAAGGGCGCTGCGGGCGGCGGCTTCCGCCGCGCGGGCCTGTTCCACCTTGGCCTTTACGTTCATGTATTCAACCTCAGTGACGGCGCCGCCTTCGTGCACTATCGCAACCCTCTTCCAGCCGTCCTCCGCCTGGTCCAGGGATGCCTTCGCGGCCTTCCATGCGCTTTTCAGCGTTTCGGATTCTATCACCGCAAGCACCTGGCCCTTCTTCACGGGATAACCTTCGCGGGTGCTAAGCTGTTTTACGGTTCCGTCGGCAGGAGAGCGCAGGGTGGCGTCAAGGTCGGACTGGACGGTGCCAACAAAGCCTGCCGATACTCCGGCGGCACTCTTTACGGCAGTCATGACCTTTACGGTAACGGGCTCAGGAGCCGCCTGTTTCCTGCCAAGCAGGGCGTCCCTCCCGCCGCATGCCGCTGCGAGGAGGACGGTTATGATTATTGCTGCTGTCCTATTCATTTGGCGTGGCTATGCAGTTGATTTCACTTTTTGAGACGGTTCCTTCTATGCCTTCGAAATTGTAGTCTCCCTGGTAGGTCATGTTGAAGATAATCATGTTCTCGTAGCGTTTTCCGCTGCCGCCAACGTCCATCCAGCAGCGGGAGGGAAGTCCCACGCCGCCGTCCTTGCTCACGGTTATGCAGCGTTTGACGGGGCTCAGGGTGATATTGTCGCCGCCTGCCACGGCTTCGAATACTACGGGGTCTCCGCCGGTGATGTTCATCGTGACCTTCATACGGTCTGTGCCGTCGTCAAGGATGTGCATCTGGCCGCTCTCGGCAACGATGTGCCTTGTGACGGTGGTGTCACGGCTTGCGATGGTGTCAAGCTTCACGTGATAGTTGTAGGTGGTGTCACGGAAGGTTAGGGGACCAAGGGATATGGTATGCGGAATGGTATCTATCTTCACGGTGTCTTCCTTTACCGTGTAAATCTTTCCGGTAATTTCAACGGAGCCTCCGGTTTTGAACGAGTAGTACCCCCGGAACTGTTTCGTGTATTCTTTTGAGCACGCAGACATGGCAAGCACTGCGGCGGCAAATGCAATGAACCTCTTCATGACATGTATTTTTAAGCATGCAAAGTTACAAAAAAAATGCCTGCCTTTGCGGCATTATGAAAAGACTTGTTTTGATAATTCCCGCAATGCCTACGGCCTTGTCCTCACCTACGTCCAGGCCCAGCCCTACTCCTCCCGTCAGGCCGTCCTTGGCTGGTAGGGGGGGAGCATAGCCCATAGGTCAAGGCGTTACCATCCCTCCCGAAACAGACAAAACACTGCCTGGATTTGTTTCGCGGACTAGAAAAACGTATCTTTGTCACATGAAACGCGATTACTTTGAAGGCGCGGACGTGGCGGTGACCATCTGCGCCAAAGACGGCACCATACTGGACATGAATGCCAAGTCCAAGAAGACTTTCCTGAAGCCCGGTATGGAAGATATAATAGGCAATAACGTGCTGGACTGCCATCCGGAGCCGGCTCGTTCCCTCCTTGCCGATATGCTCCAGAATCCCCGCACCAACGTGTATACGGTGGAGAAGGAAGGAGTGAAAAAGCTCATCTTCCAGACCCCATGGTACGATGAAGGCCAGTACGCCGGCTTCATGGAACTTTCCATGGTGCTTCCGGAAGTGATTCCCAACAGAGTAAGAAAACCAAAGATATGAAAAAGCTGCTCCTCCTCCTGCTTTTTGCCGGCCCATTAGTGCTGGCCCAGCCTAAGCAACTATCAGTAAAAGAGTTCCTTAAGCTCTCAAAGTCGGATACCACAAGCTATGTGGTCAAAGGCGTCGTGACCAAAGTCCGGAGTACGGTGAGCGGCAGCTTCTACCTGAAAGACAGCACCGGTGAGCTCCTGGTCTACGGACTACGGCACCCGGAGCAAAAGGACTGGAACTTCAAGCAGATGGACATCGTCAAAGGTGATACCCTGACCGTCCTGGGCCGGTTCACCGTTTACGACGGCACTACCCTGGAGATGAAAGACGGCCGCCTCCTTGCCAAGGCCGATGGCCCGGACCACAACCTCCCCTTCATGGAACGCCTGGACCGCAAGCCATCGTTCAAAGGCCGCTCCGGAGAAGATGCGGAAAAAGCCTTCTGCGAGTGGGTCCAGGCCCGCGTCAAGACCCCGGAAGGCAGCACAGGCGGCACCGTCATGGTCCGCTTTGTGGTGGGCCGGAACGGCGGCGTCCAGGAGGTTCAGGTGCACAAGGGCGTGTCTCCGGAACTCAATGCCGAGGCCGTCCGGATAGTGTCATCGGCCCCCAAATGGAAGCCAGCCATGATGGATGGGCTGGTTGTCCGCATGACGTACGTGATTCCGGTGGTATTTCCGTAATTCTCTTCCTTCTTGTAGCGAAACAGATATAACCCCGCAGTGATACATTTCGCTGCGGGGTTATATCTGTTTCGCAAGAGAAAGAGCACATGGTCAGCCTTTTATTATCTCAAAATAATAGTTATATTTGAAATATGAAAAAACTAGCCGTCATAGCCGCACTGCTGGCATTTGCTGCATGTGCTCCTAAAACCACCGTAAAGTATACCAACCCCGTCCTTCATATGGATTACTCGGATCCGGATGCCATCAGGGTGGGGGAGGACTACTGGATGACGGCGTCGTCTTTCAACTGTTTTCCCGGCCTGCCCATACTGCACTCAAAGGATCTGGTGCACTGGGAACTTGTGGGCGCTGCGCTTACGGACTATCCCTCAGACGGTTCTGCCGATGACTTCCGTACTACGGTCCATCATGGCAAGGCTGTCTGGGCTCCGGCAATAAGGTATCACGACGGCTGGTTCTACATCTTCGTAGGGGACCCGGACCGCGGCATCTTCATGGTGCGTACCCAGGATCCCGCCGGAGAGTGGGAAAAGCCCGTCTGGGTGGTCCGGGAGAAGGGGTTCATAGACCCTTGCCCTCTTTGGGACGATGACGGCAGGGCATGGCTATCCCATGGACTCGCCGGTTCACGCGCAGGGCTCAAGAGCGTCCTTTTCGTTGCACCGATGTCCCCTGACGGCACCGGCCTGGAAGGCCCTTCCCGAATTGTGTACGATGGCCACATGACCCAGCCCACAATTGAAGGCACCAAGTTTTATAAACGTGATGGCTGGTACTATATCTTCTCTCCGGCTGGCGGCGTGGCCACCGGCTGGCAGACCGTCCTCCGCTCAAAGCACCCTTACGGACCCTGGGAAGAGCGCATCGTGATGGCCTGGGCGCCTGGAACCGTAAACGGCCCCCATCAGGGCGCTTGGGTAGACGCCCCGGACGGCTCCCACTGGTTCCTCCATTTCCAGGACAAAGGGGCCTATGGCCGCATAGTCCACCTCCAGCCCATGAAATGGCTTGCCGATGACTGGCCCCTCATAGGAGAGGACCCTGACGGAGACGGCGTGGGCCAGCCTGTTGCAGGCGGCATGGTACCCTCCGTCATTGCCGGCGACGGCCCCTCTGTCATTGCCGGCTGCGACCGGCAATCTCCAATCGGCCTTCCCCTGGCCTGGCAGTACCCTGCCATCCCCGGCCCTTACTGGCACATGGCTCTGCCAGATGGCATCAGGCTCTACAGTGTGGAGCAGAAATGGCCATACACCAGTCTGTGGGACTGCCCCAACGTGCTTCAGCAGAAGTTTCCGGCAGAGTACTTCCAGGTTACAGCACGCCTCAGCTTCCAGCCCAATCCACAGCTTAAGCAGCGCGGAGAGACCGCCGGTTTTGTTGTCATGGGCAACGACTACGCCGGACTCCGTATCACAGATACTCCGGACGGCGCAGTGCTCAGCTATATAGAATGCATCGGAGCTTCAAAAGGTGCAGAGGAAACGGCGGCACAGCTATGCATTCTGCCATATACTTCCAACTCCCAGCCGCACCAATATGAATCCCGCAACGTCCCTCTGGTACATTACCCGGACCGCCAGGAAGCCTTATTATGGGTAAAGTTGGAAGTGGCTCCAAAGTCCGTGGAAGGCAATGTCCCTGATGCCATATGCCGTTTCTCCTACAGCCTGGACGGTGAAAATTGGACACAGGCCGGCAGCCCCTTCACAGCACAGCCTGAGCTCTGGATAGGCGCCAAGTGGGGATTCTTCCATAACCGCTTCAGCCCCAAGAACGACTCCGGATGGCTTGATATCACGCAGCTGAAGGTCATTGCATCCAACGCACAGGAGCCAGTCGACACATACAGAATCACATCCCTGGCGTCCAGGCAGTGCGCTAGACTGGAAACGGAGCTTACAGACAGCACCATGCCCCGGAACTTCCAGGACGGCAAGGTGAATACCTCCAACCTCCGCTGGTGGTGCAGCGGCTTCTATCCCGGAACACTCTGGTACACTTACAAACTGGGCGGAGACACAAAGGAGCTTGCCCTGAGGCAGACAGCCAAAATGATGGACGTGGAAAAGCTCAACCCGGACCATGACATCGGCTTCCAGGTAATGAGTTCCGTAGCCATGGCTTACAAAGAGACGGGGGACAGCCTGTATCTTCCCGTTATCCGCATGGCTGCGGAAAAGCTGGCTGCCCGTTTCTCGGACGTCACAGGAACCATAAAGAGCTGGGACTGGGAAACTTACCCCGTCATAATAGACAATATGATGAACCTGGAGCTTCTCACCTATGCCTCCAGGCTCTTCAATGAACCAAGGTGGAACGATATCGCAATAACCCACGCCCGCACAACGGCAAAGAACCACTTCCGCAAGGACTATTCATGCTACCATCTTGTAGACTACAACTCCAAAGACGGCAGCATCCTCAAAAAGCAGACGGTCCAGGGCTATTCCGATGACTCCGCATGGGCCCGCGGCCAGGCCTGGGCACTCTACGGCTACACAATGATGTACCGTGAAACCTGCCTTGAGGAGTTCCTCTCCCAGGCGGAGCACATTGCGGCCTTCCTAATGCCAAAGCTCAAAGGCCGCCCTGTCCCCAACTGGGATTACGATGCCCCTGAGCAGCAGGACGACGCATCGGCCGCGGCCATAATGGCATCGGCCTTCCTGGAACTGGCCACACTATCCGGCAATGGGATGTACCGGACCCAGGCAGAAGAGATTCTCCGGGCACTCTGCACAGAAACCTACCTCTGCCGGGAAGGCGAGTGCGGCGGCTTCATCCTGAGGCACAGCACCGGTCATTATCCCGCCGGTTCGGAGGTGGACGTCCCCATCTCCTATGCCGATTATTACTTCATGGAAGCCCTTTGGCGCCTTAAATAGTTGATAATTATTTCAAACGTTTGTATCTTTGCACTGCGACAATTCTTAACACACTTTATATGACCAACATTTTCTCCCTCGAAGGCAAGAACGCCTGGATTACAGGCGCCTCCTACGGAATCGGGTTCAACATTGCCAAGGCATTCGTGGCCGCAGGCATCAAGAACATCATTTTCAACGACATCAATGAGGCGGCCCTCGAGCGCGGTCTCAATAACTACAAAGAGGCCGGCATCACCAACGTGCACGGCTATGTCTGCGACGTCACCAATGAGGTCGCCGTCAAGGAAACCGTAGAGAAAATACACGCGGAGGTTGGTCAGATAGACATCCTGGTGAACAACGCCGGCATCATCAAGCGCATCCCCATGCACGAGATGAAGCGCGCGGAGTTCCAGCAGGTCATCGACGTAGACCTGGTGGCTCCCTACATCGTCTCGGCCGCCGTCCTTCCGGAAATGATGGAGCGCCGCGAGGGCAAGATTATCAACATCTGCTCAATGATGAGCGAGCTTGGCCGTGAGACTGTGAGCGCCTACGCCGCAGCAAAGGGCGGTCTCAAGATGCTCACCCGCAACATCTGCTCCGAGTACGGAGAGTACAACATCCAATGCAACGGAATCGGCCCCGGCTACATCGCAACGCCGCAGACCGCACCCCTTCGTGAAAGGCAGCCCGACGGCTCCCGCCATCCCTTCGACTCCTTTATCTGCGCCAAGACCCCCGCGGGCCGCTGGCTTGAACCGGAAGAGCTGGGCGGTCCCGCAGTGTTCCTGGCCTCCCACGCATCTGACGCCGTGAACGGCCACATCCTCTATGTGGACGGCGGTATCCTGGCTTACATCGGAAAACAACCTCAGTAATATGGCAAAAGTTAACTGCACCGTGCGTCAGGCTTCCAGCAACCTGGACGCAAAACACTACGATACAGAGCGTATCCGTAAGGAATATCTGGTAGAAAACGTCATGGTCCCGGATGAAATCAACATGGTATACTCCATGTTCGACCGCATCATCGCCGGCGGCGCCGTCCCCGTAAAGGAAGAGCTCGTCCTCACTGCCCCGGACATCCTCAGGGCCGATTTCTTCACCCAGCGCCGCGAGCTTGGCATCATCAACGTCGGCGGCACCGGCGTCGTGAAGGTAGGGGACGATGAGTACACCATTCCCTTCAAGGAGGCCATATACATCGGCCGCGGAAACCGCCACGTCTCTTTCCGCAGCCTGGACCCTGCAAACCCCGCCAAGTTCTACTTCAACTCCGCCACCGCCCACAAGGAAACCGGCGTGAAGCAGATATCCAAGAAGGACGCCGTGGTAATGCACCTGGGCTCCCTTGAAGAGTCCAACGAAAGGACCATCAACCGCCTTCTGGTCAAGGAAGTGGTACCTTGCTGCCAGCTGCAGATGGGTATGACGGAACTGGCCCCCGGCAGCACCTGGAACACCATGCCCGCCCACACCCATGACCGCCGCATGGAAGTTTACTTCTATTTTGAGCTCCCGGACGATGCCGCAGTTTGCCATTTCATGGGAGAACCACAGGAAACCCGCCACATCTGGATGCACAACGAGCAGGCCGTAATCTCCCCCCAGTGGAGCATCCACAGCGCCTGTGCAACCCGCAATTACACCTTCATCTGGGGCATGTGCGGAGAGAACGACGACTACGGCGACATGGACGGCTGCAAGACCACAGACCTCAAATAATGAAACGTTTACTCATACTTGCTGCCGCCGTCCTCGGGATGGCGGCTTGCGCTCCCAAGCCGGAGCAGAAAGTCATGGCCCGCGCCGTCCCGGAGCGTGCCGATGACTTCGTCTTCGAAAATGACCTCATTGCCGGCCGCTTCTACGGAAAGGCTCTTGAAGGCAACCCCACTTCCCCCGGCCTTGACATCTGGGTAAAACTGCCCGGAAAGCTTGTTGCCGACGAGTGGTACGCCGGTGCAATGGAATACCCTGACTACTATCATCACAACCACGGCGGCAAGGACTGCTACAAGGTATCGGTTTCCCTTGGCGGCGGCGCCAGCGTGCCTTTCATAGACGGAAAGCTCTGCTATCCCGCCACCAACTACCGTAGCTGCGAGGTCCTGGAAACCACGCCTGACAAGGTTGTGTTCGCCCTTCACTACCCCCAGTGGGAGGCCGCTGAAGGCATTCTGGTCACCCTGGACAAGAAGGTCACCGTCACCGCCGGCAGCTACTTCACCGCCGCGGAAGACACCTACACCTTCACTGGTGCCGATGAGCTCACCGTCGCCGCCGGCTTCAAGCTCCACAGTGCCCAGGGCACCGTAGCGGAAACTCAGGAAACAGCCTGCAGCTATGCCATCTGGGAGAAAGCATCGGACCAGAGCATAGAGCCGGAAGACGGCATGCTTGGCGTCGCCCTTGTCCTTCCCGGTGCAGAGAAGGTCTTTGCATGCGGGGAACTTGATCACGCCATCCTTCTCAAGACCGTGAAGTCCGGAGAGAGCGTCTCCTACTGCTTCGGTTCCTGTTGGTCCAAAGGCAACATCCAGGAGCCCGCGGACTGGTTCAAGATGGTTGCAGGACTTAAATAAAAGGAACATGAACAAGCTGTTATTACCTTTCATGGCTCTGCTGCTCGCTGCCGGTTCATGCACTTCCAGCATGGACCCGTTTGAGGGCACGGATGGCATACGCTTCAACCTAAACGGCAAGAAGTATGTGATGCAGAGCGGTTTCCTGAGCCTTGACCCGCTTGTGGAAACAGAAGATGACTGTATCGTCAAGGCCAACATGCAGGGACCGTCGTTCCTGGACCTTGTGTCGTTCACACTTAATCTCGGCAAAGCAGACCAGCTTGCCGTGGATAAGGAATATAAGACCGGAGAGAACGGCATATCGGCAACTATAAAGCCTTACGTTCCAAGCACGCCAACCATTGCGGATGTTGAAGAAGATACCACTGAGCCCAAGGAAGAAGTAAAGCCGGAAACACCTCCCGTACAGCTTCAGGGCTGGGTGAAGAGAGTGGCTTCTGAGACGGATCAGCTGGAGATTCTCTTTGAGTTCACCGGCAAGGATACGGAAGGCAATGAGTATGTAATCAAGCACGGATTCCTGAGACTATGAAAAAGATTGTCGTTACCATAATTGCCGCCATTATTGGCATACAGGCATTTGCGCAGGGCGGTTTCAGCATATCTGCAGGTGCATCATACAGCGTTTACGACATGTCTCCTTCAATGGGCGTCACTGCGGCTTATGCCATTCCCGGGTCGTTCATCGGCTTTTTCATTGAAACGGACTGGAACGCCACGTACCATACCCTTGAGGGCGGTCCAAGCCCCCTTGTTGAGAAAACTGCCCGTTTGCATGTGCTTCCCGGTATCCGTCTCTATTACCTGCAGAAGAGAAAATGCAGGCTGTGGTCCGGATTCGCTTTCGGCGCCCGCCGCGTACGGGAGTCGGAAACCTTCAACGGAGATACCGTAGGGTCCACTTCCTGGGGCCTTTCCGCCCAGGATGTCAACTTTGGATTCTCCTTTGGCCGCAAACTCACCTTTGACGGCGAGTTCGGCCTTGGTACCGCATGGGTGGGAGCAAAATTCGGCATAGGATACAAGTTCTAATGCAAGATTCCGCGAGGGCTTGTATTATATAGTAAAACTGTTGACATGAAAACGAAGTATTTCCTAATTTACGTGTTTGTAGGGATAGCTTTCCTGGCTGTTTCTGCATGGGTTTTCCTATCCGGCGGACAGAACGCAAAGGCCATCAGGGCCAAGTACAGGCTGGGCAGTATACTCATTATGGCCACGGCTATGCTTTCGGTGGCATCCTGCAGCGTTATTGAGGGAATTATTGACGATGGCGGAATGGTGATGTGCTACGATCCCGTCGAACCCGAGCCCACGGAGAACATTGTGGAGTTCAGTTTCATCAGGGATGAGAGTAAGCAGTACAACAGGGAGAATGATCTCTGTCCGGGCGATATTATTTCTGCCGAAATAAGGATACCCACTTTCAACAAGTATTTTCTGTACTTGATTACCTATGTTGACGGAAAGAGTACAGAACTCCAACGGACGGAACTGTTTGTCGAGGACTTGAAGAACAAGGAGAGTGTCAAATTTGAAGTCCCTGTGAGTGACGCTGTGACTTACAGGGGAGAAGCGCAGGTTTACGTCCAGGCCTGCGTCTATGACTCAGAGGGCAAGGAATCTTATGGCTGGATTAATGGCGCCGGCAATGGCGTCACGCTTATCAACATAATCTGATGCCTCGTTTCCACATCAGTAACATAGTCTATGAACTTACCGGAGCCTGCAACCAGTGTTGCAGGTTCTGCTATAATCACTGGCGCCCGGAAGGAGCACCTGCCCCGGACCCCGCAAGGGCGCGGAAAACGCTCAGGAAGCTGCTCTCACAGTGCTCTGTGGGCACAATCTCTTTCTCCGGCGGGGAACCACTGCTGCTTCCCAATATCCATGACCTGATGCTTCGCGCAAGGCTCAGGGGAAGCCATGTCAATGTGCTCACAAACGGTACGTTGCTTACGCAGGATGCACTTGACAATTTCGTCAGTCTTGGCGTTAGCGCCATACAAATCCCGCTTCTGAGTGCAGATGCGGAAGTCCATGACTATCTTACATGTGTGAGCGGGTCCTGGGAAAAGGCCGTGGACGCCACACGCCGCGCAGGCAGTAAGGGAGTCACCGTGCTGGTAATAACAAAGTTAAACGCTCCGGGTGTTGAGGAAACACTTTCACTGATAAGGGATTGTGGGATCAGAACCGTCATGGTGAACCGCTTCAATATTGGCGGAAACGGAATCAGGAACATGCGTGAGCTTGTCCCGGACAGCAAGACCCTCGCCAGTGCATTTGCCGCCATAGAAGCCTTTGCCGCCGCCCATCCGGACATGCGTTTTGTAAGCGGGGTCTGCACGCCTCTGTGTTTTCTTGATACTACCCCTTATCCACATATCAAGTTTACCAAGTGCAGTACAGAACTCACAGGCCGCCCCGTCACGATAAACTACAGCGGTGACGTCCGTTTCTGCAACCACTCCCCTAGAGTCCTTGGAAACATTTATTCGCGTCCAATCTCAGATATCCTCCAGGACCCGGATATCAATGCCCTGTATGCCGGAATGCCGGCCGATTGTTCTGACTGCCACCTTCTGGAGCGCTGCGGAGGCGGTTGCCGTGCCGCATCCGAGCAGCTCTACGGCACCTTCTCCCGTAAGGACCCCATCATCGACGTTGTCTAAAACCACACTCTTCTCTCCCTACGCGAAACAGATGGAATAGCGCCACGGTGTGTTTCGCGGCCTTTGTTGGTGCCATAAGTGCCGATTTTACACGTTTATCCCTCCGAGAAACAGACGGAATAGTCCCGTGGTGTGTTTCGCAGACTTTGTTGGTGCCATAAGTGCCGATTTTACGTGTTTATCTCTGCGCGAAACAGATGGAATAGCCACGCGGTGTGTTTCGCAGACTTTGTTGGTGCCATAAGTGCCGATTTTACGTGTTTATCTCTGCGCGAAACAGATGGAATAGCCACTCGGTGTGTTTCGCAGACTTCATTGGTGTCATAAGTTGCCATAATGCCAGGTTTGTCCACGGAAATGCCGGGTTTTGGTGGACAAGTTGGCGTTTTGCCAGGTTTGTCCACCGATTTGGCGTTTTTGGTGGATAGGTTGGCGTTTTCCGGAAGGGTTAGGGCACTGAAATGGCGGTAAGCTTTAATAGGTTCGGGGGGAAAAAACCGAACCTTTTACATTATTCATATGAAAATTATGCTTACATTTGCATAATATGGGAAACAAGTCAAGCTGGATTGCAATTGTGGCTGCGGCCGTGCTTATTGCCGGCATTGCTTATGGCGTCATGCGCCTTTACGGGACCGGGACCGGCCGCTCGCAGAAGGAGGCCGCTCCCACGGAGTGGGAAGTCCTTAGGGCGGTGCCTTCAGATGCCGTGGCCGTCATGGTCTTTGACGGCACCAAGGCTGCACGCAGGGTCATTGCAGACTCTACAAAGCTCCTACAGCCCGTTCTGGCATCGGACAATCCCGCCCTCATGGAGTACCTGGCAGCATCCTGCAAATACCGTACGGCGGTTGCCCTCCTTACCAGCGGCGCCCTTGTCCCGCTGGTCGTCACCCAGACAAACAAGGCAGATTCCGCCGCAGTGGCAGACCTTGCCGCCCAGGCGGAGAGGTCCGGCCTCAAAACAGCAATAAAGGAAAACTTCCTCATCGCATCCAGGAGCGAGACCTTCCTTGGGTCATCGGCCCGCCATCTGGAGGAGGGATCGTCCATACTCAACGTAAGGAATCTCGGAGAACTGGCCAAAAACGTAAAGGGCCCGGCCGTGGCGTTCCTGAACCATTCCCATGCGGGAAAGCTTCTCCAGGTATATTCCACGCCACCTTTCCGCAAGCAGGCAACCTTTGTGAAGGACCTCACTGCCTGGAGCGCCTGGAGCGTTGCGGAGCTGGAGAAAGACCACATCGTCCTTGAGGGAACTGCCCTTCCAGGAGAAGCCGCGGCAAGCTGGTTTGCCGCCTACCAGGGCGCTCCCGTCCAGCAGGCAGAATTCCCCGAGGCTGTTCCGTACTTTGCCGGCGAGATTATCTCCGTGCCCATTTCGGACACATTCATTGACTCCCGCAAGGCATTCGAGGACGGCCGCGGCCGTCTGAACAAGCTTGACAAGGCCCTCAAGGATAAGGCCGGGCGTGAGCTCGCTCCCGCCGAGTGGTTCGCTTCCCTGCAGCCCAAAGAGGCCGTAAAGGTCACCTTCACCGCAGAGGACGGAACGGACCGCAGCGTCATCCTCATCCGCAGCGGCAAGGACCTCAAGCTTGGGACGGAAAGCCCCAATCCCTACCGCGGTACCATCGGCCAGATACTTGGTGAATACTTTGCCATAACGGACACCGTCTGCTCCCAGGCCGGCTCCCGCTGGAGCGTATGGGGAGATCTCCCTGGCATCCGGACCTTCTCCAAAGGGGACTACACGCTCAAGGAGCGCATGGCCGATGCTTCCATCCCCACACCGCAAGGCTTCACCGCCTATGTCTCCCTCACGGAAAGCCCCCTCACCATGGACAACTTGTTCTCCGTGAAGGTGGCAGCCGCCGTAAAAGACTGGGTATCCGGCAGCGGATACGCACCTGCGGTGGCCTCATTGGACCTTTCCGGAGAAAACCCCAGGATGCGAGTGGCCATTTACAAGAGGGCCCTCCGCGGCACCAAGGTCCAGGTGATGGAAAGGGATACCACCGTGGTAATTCCCACCGGCCTTTTCCCGGTAACAAACTTCTCTACCGGCAAAACCAACTATCTTTATCAGAACAGCCACCTTTCCATATGCCTTAACGACGAAAACGGCAAGGGGGTCTGGGGCGTTCCCTTCAAGGAAAGCCTCTGCGGAAGGGTTCAGAACATAGATTACTTCGGAAACGGGAAAATCCAGTTCCTGTTCTGCGCCGGCTCAAAGCTCTGGGCCATAGACCGCCTGGGCCACTGGGTGAACGGTTTCCCGGCCTCCCTGGGCAAGCCCGTCCTCCTTGGTCCCGATGTGTACGATTTCACCGGAGCCTCCGGCTACACCGTCATGGTCCTCCACAAGGACAATACTTTGGAACGATACAACCTCCACGGTGCAAAACCCGACGGATGGAAAGGCATCAAGGCCCCGGAGACTGTGAAGAACCTGCCGGAACTTATCGAGGCAGGGGAGAGGCGCTTCTGGGCCGTGCGCACATCGGTCCGTACCATAATCTATCCCTTCGAGGGAGGAAGCCCCGCAGTGAACCCGGAAAGCGGGAAAATGATAAAGCCGGATTCCCAGCTCTTCCTTAACGGCAAGAGTGTCAAAGCGGAATGCTACGACGGCAAGACACGTGAATTCAAACTGTACTAAAACGACCATAAATGGAATTTCAATCGGTAAATAAGATTCTTCAGAAGAGTTTTATCCAGAACTGGGACCGCCCCGCCCTTACCAACTATCAGGGCATGACCCTGGCTTACAGGGAAGTTGCAAACAGGATTGCAGCCCTCCACATTGCCTTTGAGCAGTGCGGCCTCCAAAAAGGAGACAAAGTGGCCATCTGCGCCCGCAATCAGGCCAACTGGGGCGTCAGTTTCCTGGCCGCCATCACCTACGGCGCCGTAGCAGTCCCCATCCTGCACGAGTTCAAGCCCGGCAACATCCACTACCTGGTAAACCACTCTGAGGCCAAGGTCCTCTTTGTGGACGACGTTATCTGGGAAGGCATCATCCCGGAGGAAATGCCGGATCTGCAGGTCATCGTCCAGATAAACAACTTCAAGTTCTACTATGCGGCCACGGAAGAGCTTTACAGCATCCGCCTGCACCTGAACGAGGAGTTCGGAAGGCGCTACCCCAACGACTTCCGCCCCGAGGACATAGATTACTACGAGGACTCCGCCGAAGAACTTGCCATAATAAACTACACCTCCGGAACATCGGGCTTCTCCAAGGGCGTAATGCTGCCATACAGGGCCCTGTACTCCAATATAGAGTTTGCGGCAAAGGACGCCTGTCCCATGCTCAAGGCCGGCATGAACGTAGTTTCCATGCTCCCTACGGCCCACATGTACGGCATGATGTTCGAGTTCCTCTTTGAGATGACAATCGGCATGCACGTGCACTTCCTGTCCCGCGTGCCCAGCCCCAAGATTATCATGAAAGCCTTCGGGGAAATACACCCGGACATCATCATAGCGGTGCCGCTGGTAATAGAGAAAGTGTACAAGACAAAGCTCAAACCCCTTATCCACAAGACGCGTTTCTACCGCCGCATCCCGGTGCTTGGCCCTTCCATCGAGAAGAAATTCTGCACGGAACTCACCAATTCCTTCGGCGGCAAGTTCGAGGAGGTTATCCTTGGCGGCGCCGCCTTCAACCCTGAGGTGGAGAAGTTCCTTCACAAGATAGGCTTCCACTACACCGTAGGCTATGGCATGACTGAGTGCGCGCCCATCATCGGCTATGCCCACTGGGACAAGGTAAAGGTAGGCTCCGCCGGCCGCGCCGCCCTGAACATGCAGATCCGCATCGATTCAAAAGATCCCCAGAATGTCCCCGGAGAGGTCCAGATTAAGGGCCCCAACGTGTGCCTTGGCTATTACAAGAACCCCGAGGCTACAAAGGAGGCTTTCACTAAGGACGGATGGTTCCGCACCGGAGACATGGGCATCATCGACGGCGACGGCTATCTCTACCTCAGGGGCCGCTCAAAGTGCATGGTGCTGGGTCCTTCCGGCCAGAACATCTATCCCGAAGAGCTTGAGGCGGTTATCAATACCTTCAGCTATGTGGTAGATTCCCTGGTGATAGAGGACGAGGGCTCCCTCACGGCGCTGGTATATCCGGACTACCACCAGGGAGAGCTTGACGGCATGTCCCTGGAAGAGTTCAAAAAGCACGTCACCGGCTTCCTGTCGGCTATCAACCAGGAACTGCCCGGCTATGCGCAGATCAAGAAGATAGAGCTAATGTCCGAGGACTTCGAGCGCACTCCCAAGAAGAGCATCAAACGTTATCTTTACCAGAGAGGATGAGCAGCAAATTCGACCACAGCTATCTCCAGATGGCAGAAGTATGGGCCCAGAACTCCTACTGCAAACGCAGGAAGGTAGGCGCCCTCATCGTAAAGGACAAGATGATTATATCGGACGGCTACAACGGCACTCCCTCCGGCTTCGAGAACATCTGCGAGGACGAAAACGGGGTCACAAAGCCGTACGTCCTTCATGCAGAGGCCAACGCCATAACCAAAGTGGCAAAGTCCGGCAACAGCAGCTCCGGTGCCACGCTCTATGTCACGGCATCCCCGTGCATGGAGTGCTCAAAGCTCATAATCCAGTCCGGAATAACCCGCGTGGTGTACAGGGATGCCTACCGCCTTATGGACGGCATAGAACTCCTTAAGCGCGCCGGAATAGAAGTGGAGCAGTCCGAGTAATGAAACAGAGCACCCGGCAGATTCTCCAGGTCCTGCTTGGCATCGTAATCGGTGCCATGCTCACCCTTACCGTGGTCAAATACCGCGATACAAGGCATCTTGTCTCTACCCGTTACGGCGGCAAATGGGCCAAGCTGAACCTTGTACTGGACCTTCTGGAGAAGAATTACGTAGACACAATCAAGACGGCGGAACTCACGGATGCCACCATTTCAGCGGCCCTTGCTTCGCTGGACCCCCACTCGGTCTACCTCCCTCCGGTAGAGCTTTCGGACTCTGAGGAGCAGCTTGCCGGCGGGTTTGACGGCATAGGTATCCAGTTCAATGTCCCGGCCGATACCGCCATCGTCCTTGAGGTCATCGCCGGCGGCCCGTCGGAAAAGGCCGGCCTCCTGAAAGGGGACCGCATAGTGAAGGTGGATGACCGCGTCATCGCCGGCGTCAGGTTCCCCCAGGACAGCATGGTCCGTCTCATGAAGGGCCCGTCCGGTACCCGCGTCACCGTCACCGTCCGCCGCTCCGGGGAAGAGATTCCCTTCGAGATTACCCGCGGGAAAATCCCCGTCCACAGCGTGGATGCCTACTTTATGCTCTCTGATACAGTTGGTTACATGAGGGTAGGGAAGTTCTCCAGAACCACTTACAAAGAAACTCACGATGCCACCAGGGAGCTTGCCTCCAAAGGCATGAAACACCTTGTGATGGACCTCAGGGCAAACACCGGCGGGTACATGGACCAGGCGCTTCTCATGTGCAACGACTTCCTCGCATCGGGGGACACCATCGTCTACATTGAGGGCCTTCACCGCAAACGCGAGGTCTTCCGTGCCGATGGCCGCGGCTCCTTCCTGGACATGGGGCTGTCGGTCCTGATAGGGGAGAGCACCGCATCGGCCAGCGAAATCTTCGCCGGAGCCATCCAGGACAATGACCGAGGCACCATCGTAGGCCGTCGTTCCTTCGGCAAAGGCCTTGTCCAGGAGCCATTCTTCTTCACGGATAAATCCGGCGTCCGCCTTACCGTGGCCCGGTACTATACCCCCTCCGGCAGGTGTATCCAGAAGCCTTACGCCGGGGCCGATGACTACAGTTACGACATTTACCGCCGCTATGCCGACGGGGAGGTCTTCTCCGCCGACAGCGTCCACCTGGACAAGTCCGACGTCCACCACACCCGCAGCGGCCGCACGGTCTACGGCGGCGGTGGCATCATGCCCGATGTCTTCGTCCCCATGGACACCACCACAACCACCCTGTTCTACCGCCAGTGCGTCCGCAAGGCCACCTCGATGCGTTTTGCCGCCGCCATGTTCGACAAGTACGGCTCCCGGCTGTCGGCCATAGATTCCTTCGCCGCCATGGACAGGTTCCTGGCAGCAGAGAACATCTCCGGCCAGTTTGTCCGCTTTGCCCTCTCTGCCGACGGCATCCGCTGCACGGACGCCGAGTGGGCCTCCTCCCGCCCCTACATGCAGCCCGAGGTCTACGCCCTGGTCTCCCGCTACTCCGCCCTTGGCGAAAACGCCTTCTACAAGTACTACCTTCCCATAGACTCCACTGTGGATGTTGCCCTGGAGAATCTGTAGGCCTCCCTCCGTCCCTGAAAATGGCCGTTTTTGCGGACTGAGACCTGTTTTTGCCCTCGCCGTCCCTAAAAATGGCCGTTTTTGCGGACGGAAGCGCGTTTAAAAAAACAAAGGCACTCCGTGAGTGCCTTCATTTTGCTTAACTAACCAACTAATACTAACCGGTTAGTGTAAATGCAAGAGGCGTGCCAAAACTCTAGTCGTGGCCGGTCATTTCCTTGCGGGCGCGCTCTACGGACTTGGAACGCTTGAGGACGAAGCCGGAGCCCAGGTACTTGGTGCGGACATCTTCATCGGCGGCAAGCTGCTCCGGGGTGCCTTCCTGCAGGATGACGCCCTCGTACAGGAGGTATGCGCGGTCTGTGATGGCAAGGGTTTCACCCACGTTGTGGTCCGTGATGATGACGCCTATGTTGCGGTACTTGAGTTTGGCGATGATGTACTGGATGTCCTCTACGGCAATGGGGTCCACACCGGCGAAGGGCTCGTCCAGAAGGATGAACTTGGGGTCTACGGCAAGGGCACGGGCAATCTCGCAGCGGCGGCGTTCACCTCCGGAGAGCTGGATTCCCAGGGATTTGCGCACCTTGGAGAGGTTGAACTCGTCGATGAGCCTTTCCATGCGCTCTACGCGCTGTTCCTTGGTCATGTCTCGGGTAGAGGACGATACTTCCATGACGGACATGATGTTGTCCTCTACGGACATGCGGCGGAAAACCGATGCCTCCTGAGGCAGGTAACCTATTCCCTGCTGGGCACGCTTGTACATGGGGAGGGTGGTGATTTCCGAGGAACCGCCCTGGTCGTCGTCTATGAAGATGCGGCCGCCGTTGGGCTTGATCTGGCCGGTAATCATATAGAAACTGGTGGTTTTGCCTGCTCCGTTGGGACCAAGGAACCCCACAATCTCTCCCTGCTCCACTTCCATGTTTACGCCCTTCACAACCGTGCGGACGCCGTATTTCTTGACAAGGTTTTCTGCTCTTAGTTTCATACTACTACTTGGTGTCTAGGGCAAGTTCTGCTGCGAAGGCCTTGAAATCAGGGTTCTTGTCCATGAGGTCCTTGGCCTTCTCTTCCGGCATGTAGGGTACTTTCTCTATCTCTTCTTCCGGGGTGACGGATACTATGATGTTCACTTTGGGAGTACCCAGAAGACCACGAAGCTTGCCTTCAAGGTCCCTGAGGAGTTTTTCCTCTATCCACTGTTTCTGGGCCTCGTTCTTTACCGTGAAATCTACAATTTTCACGCCGTCGTTCTCGCTTATCTGGATGTGGCCGTTGGCAATGGTGCTGGCAAGGCGGGGCTTGTCTGCATACTGCTTGGAGAGCTCTTTCCACTGCAGGCGGACAGTGTCGTCATCCGGCAGCTGAACAGTCACAGGAGCCGCCTCCGCAGGTTTTTCCTCTTCCTTTTTCTCCTCCATGAGTGCATTCATTGAAAGTGCCGATCCGGTCTTTGCTGCACGGCGTCGTGGTGCAGGTGCTGCAGGTGCTGCAGGTGTTACGGCAGAGGCAACTCCTTCCTCCGCGTCGCTTCGCGACCCTGTACGGGCAAATGCTCCGGAAGGAGCTACCTCTGCCTTGGGAGCTGGAGCCGGTGTTGCTACAGGCTGCGCTGCAGGCGCCTTTACCAGGAAACTGAGCTTCATGAGGGCGTACTCAATGTGCAGACGGGGATTAACGGCACTCTTGTAAGCGCTTTCGCAGCCGGTAGTGATGCCAAGGGCGTCGAAGAGGAACTTGATGTCGCAGTTTGCAGCCTGTTCCCTATAGCGGCGCTTTAGGGAGTCCGGAAGTTCCAGAAGGGCATCCAGGCCACCTGTCTTTGCTACTATGAGGTCCCTCAGATGGGAAGACAGGGAGGCAACAAAGTGGAGGGCGTTGAAGCCCTTTGCAAGGATTTCGTCAAAAGCGAGGAGGGCGGCACCGTAGTTGCCGGACAGGAAGTTGTCCACCATGGAGAAGCTGTACTCATAGTCCAGTACGCCAAGGTTGCGGATTACGTCGTCGTACTTGACTTCCGTTCCGCAGAAGGCAACGGTCTGGTCAAAGATGGTGAGCGCGTCGCGCATGGCGCCATCGGCCTTGGAGGCTATTACGTGGAGGGATTCATCGTCGATGGTGACCCCTTCCTTGTCTGCGATTCCGCGAAGGTTGCGCACCATGTCCGGGATGCTGATGCGGTTGAAGTCGTAGGTCTGGCAGCGGCTGAGGATGGTAGGGAGTATCTTGTGCTTCTCCGTTGTGGCAAGTATGAAGATAGCGTGTGCCGGGGGCTCCTCCAGCGTCTTGAGGAAAGCGTTGAAAGCCTGGGTGGAGAGCATGTGGACCTCGTCTATGATGTACACGCTGTACTTTCCCACCTGAGGCGGCACCTGGACCTGGTCCATAAGGGCCTTTATGTCCTCCACGGAATTGTTGGAGGCGGCGTCCAGCTCATGGATGCAGTAGGAGCGGCCTTCCTTGAAACTCACGCAGGACTCGCACTCCCCGCAGGGCTCCATGTCAGGTCCCGGATTGGAGCAGTTTATCATCTTGGCGAAGATACGCGCCGTGGTGGTCTTGCCCACTCCGCGCGGCCCGCAGAAAAGGTATGCATGCGCCAGCTGCCCCCTCTTTATGGAGTTTGACAGCGTCCTTGCAATGGTATCCTGGCCGATGAGCGTTTCGAAGGAGTCCGGCCTGTACTTCCTTGCCGATACAATATACTCACTCATAGACTACAAATATAAGAAAAATCCGCCAATTCCTTAACCCGTCCACCAAAAACCCCCATTTCCGTGGACAAACCCCGGGAAAAAACGGGTCTCCGTCCGCAAAAACGGCCATTTTTAGGGACGGCAAGGGCAAAAACAGGTCTCCGTCCGCAAAAACGGCTATTTTCAGGGACGGAGGAAAGCATTGGTGCGAGAAATCTGTGGCCACCCTCGGCCACATTAGAGGGAGGGGCCCCACCGGATGCGAAGCATAACGGAAGGGAGGGACGGAGGGGCGAAGCCCCGGAGGATTTCTGCACCAATGCTTCCCGAAGGAGGGTAACAAAAAACGGCTCCCGGGGAAGGGAACCGTTTTATGATGAGAGGTGTTTTCAGATTACTGGTCTTCTTCAAGACGAAGCTTCTGAACGTAGATGGCCTTCTGCATAGCCATACGCTTGATCACGGAAGGCTTCTCGAAGTTCTTGCGGGCACGCATCTCGCGGACGGCGCCGGTCTTTTCGAACTTTCGCT
>JAEEGI010004013.1_pt1 | contig 34736 bp, 33 predicted proteins | sample 8958751 | NCBI WGS metagenome assembly JAEEGI01 (sample SAMN16246545, study PRJNA631951) | gut metagenome | biome: gut microbiome; feature: rumen; material: KS-attached | host: Bos | place: Iran: Karaj | collected 2018-10
CTTTTCAACGGAAACTGGTTCGGGCCTCCAGTGCCTGTTACGGCACCTTCACCCTGGTCATGGGTAGATCACTAGGTTTCGCGTCTGCTCACGCTGACTGAACGCCCTGTTCAGACTCGCTCTCGCTGCGGCTCACGGGCCTAAAGCCCTTAACCTCGCCAGCGTGAAGCAACTCGTAGGCTCATTATGCAAAAGGCACGCCGTCGCGCCTTACGACGCTCCGACCGCTTGTAAACGAACGGTTTCAGGTTCTATTTCACTCCCCTGTTCGGGGTGCTTCCCACCTTTCCCTCACGGTACTGGTCCACTATCGGTCTTCCGATCATATTTAGCCTTGCGGCATGGTCGCCGCAGATTCAGACAGGATTCCACGTGTCCCGCCCTACTCAGGTGCCAATCTCGAACATACCCCGTTACCCGTACGGGCCTTTCACCCTCTGCGGACCGACTTTCCAGACGGTTCCGGTTCCTGGCATGCTCTTTATGACTGGTCCTACAACCCCGAATACGCCGTAACGCACTCGGTTTAGGCTCTTCCCATTTCGATCGCCACTACTCTGGGAATCGATATTTCTTTCTTTTCCTGCAGGTACTAAGATGTTTCAGTTCCCTGCGTTCGCCCCATGATACCATGGTCTGCAGACTTCATCTGCAGGGGTTCCCCCATTCGGACATCTCCGGATCAATTCCTGTTTGCAGATCCCCGGAGCTTTTCGCAGCTTACCACGTCCTTCTTCGCTTTCGGAAGCCTAGGCATCCTCCGTTCGCTCTTGTTCTCTTTCTCTTCTTGTGAATCACACTTTGACGACTTAATTTCAACGTCTCGTGTTTTACTCGTTTTGCCTATGAAATTGCAGCCCTTACAACTCGAAAAAACTTCGATTCTTATCAGACTATAATCTCTTTTTACCTCGTTATCTCTCTCAGTATTGTCAATGAACTTTGTTTGTTGTTTCCCTCCCTTTCGGAAGGGGATGCAAAGGTACACATTTTTTTTTACCCACCAAATTTTTTTAAACTTTTTTTTAAATTTTTTACAATACTTGTTTATCAGTGGGAGGATGCTTAACTTTGGCGGTAAATGTATAAGGTAAGAATCACCGCGTTGCGCAGGAGCGAGTACCCCGACCTGAGCGCGCAATTCGAGAATCCCATCGAGCACACCTGCTCGGTGCAGACCGGCCAAAGCTGGATCAGCACCGGCGGCAGGCGCCCCGAGGGCCTGTGCCCCTCGGCCTGGGACTCCATGAAGCAGTTCGCCCGGGCCCTGGCCAGAGGAGAAGGCAATTTCTTCGACGGCTGGATGAAGAACCCGCGCAGTGCCATGATCAGCTGCAACGACGGATTCCGCCCTGTGAGTTTCTACCTTGAAGCAATTGAAGAATAGATTATGATTACTACCATCTGCCTCATCATCCTGGTATTCGCCATACTCCACAAGCCGGCAGGGCGCCTGCTCGATTCCCTGAAGGGTGTTGACTGGAAAAAGTTCTCAGACACAGCCTGGATGCGCATCAAGAGCTTTGCCGCCGGAGCGGGACGCTCCGCCACCCGCCTGCTCCTTATATTCTATTATACGCTCACCAGCGAGCAGCTCTCCACCCTCGAAAAAGCCCTCCTGTACGCGAGTATTATATATATAGCGGTACCGCGCGACCTGCTCCCCCGCCGGGTGTTCGGCCTGCTGGGCCTGGTGGACGATGCAGCGGTGGGCGCCTGGGTGTACAACAAAATTCAAAAGAGTATCACCCCTGCGGTACTGCAGAAAGCAGATGATACTCTTAACGAATGGTTCGGCGCCGAAAAAGTACGCGGCACCCGCGTAAGGCGAGTAGATTAAGCTCTACAATTCTATCGGGAACTCAAGTTTGATATCCGCCGACGAGCTGCCCACAAGCACGCGGTAGGCACCCTTGTCCACTACCCAGTCGTGCCCGGCAGTGCTGTAACGTGCGAACGAGCCGCTCGTGAGCAGTATGCTGACCTCCTTTGATTCACCGGGAGCGAGGGCAATCTTCTCGAAGCCCTTAAGTTCCCTGTCGGGACGGGCGATCTTGCCTCCGGTCTTGGATACATACACCTGAGGCACCTCGGCAGCGGCCGCCTTGCCGGTATTCTTGACGGTAAATTTGACCTTGTATCCATACGGAAGCGTCTCGACGGAGCCCTTGGAATACTCGAAAGTGCCGTAGCTCATGCCATAGCCGAAGGGGAACATGGGCTTTACGCCAAAACGCTCCACTCCGCGGTAGCCGACGAAAATACCTTCGCTGTATTCGGTAAAAGGATACGGGTCACGGTTCTTACGGGCTTTTGTAACCACAGCGTCCACGGCATGGTAATACTTTGCCGCAGGGTTAGCCTGCTCGGAGCCCCAGAAGGTAAAGGGCAGACGCCCCGAGGGCGATACGGCACCGCTGATGATAGCGGCGAGGGCGCGTCCGCCTTCCTGCCCGGCGTACCAGGCCATCAGAAGGCCCTTGACCTTGTCGATCCAAGGTGTAACGTCAAATTCGCCGCCACTGTTGGCCACCACCAGCACATTGGGATTCAGGGAGGCCACCTTCGCTATGAGTTCGTTCTGACCTTCAGGGAGAGAATAGGTTCGGTCGGCACCTTCTTTCTCGGTATCGTAGTTGAAGCCAACGGACAAAATGACCAGAGATGCCTTGGCAATGGCCGCCTCGTCGATGTTCTTCCAGTCAAGCAGCGTGGCCTTATACTTTTTGCCAAGGCCGGCGATACCCTGCCAGAGAGAAGTGGTGGTCCCTTCGATTGGATCCATCCTGCCGGAGCCGCCGCCGTAAGGGATGATATCCGCGTTGGGCCCGAGCACTACAATATTGTTCTTTGGAGACGGAGCGACGGGCAGAACGCCATCGTTCTTGAGCAGCACGGGGCCCTCAAGGGCGGCCTCGTATGCCTTCTGGCGCGATGCAGGATTGTTTTCGGGTATGCTCTCGTTCTTCATCGGAAGGTCAAGCAGGCCGTAGGCGGCAAAGGTCTGCAGGATATGGCAGCACTTCTCATCCACCACCTCCTCACTTATGGCACCGTTCTTGACAAGCTCGCTTACCGCCTCATAATTAAGCACATATCCCTTGGGCATTTCAAGGTCAAGCCCTCCGTTCAGGGAGCCCATGGTGGTATAGGTGGAGGTCCAGTCCGACATTACTATACCCTCGTGGCCCCATCCGCGCAGCTGGTCCAGCAGCCAGCGGTTTTCGGGAGCATGCACTCCGTTCACCGGATTGTAGCTGGTCATTACGGCGCCCACGCGCGCCTGCTCTACGGCCTTGCGGAAGGTAGGGAAATAAATTTCGTTGATAGTACGCTCGTCGGCAAGCGAAGCCGTACCGTGACGGTCGTACTCCTGATTATTGAGGGCAAAATGCTTGATGGTAGCGATGACCCTCTGCTCCTGAATGCCGCGTATGTATTGGACCGCGGTCTCGGAGGCAAGGTAAGGGTCTTCTCCGTAGTACTCGAAGTTGCGGCCGCAAAGGGGTGAACGGTAGATGTTTACGCCAGGGCAAAGCATCACCCGCACTCCACGTGCGGAAGCATCCCAGCCAATGCCCGTACCAACGCCGTGCGCTATGGCGCGGTTGAACGATGCCGCAAGGCTAAGTCCGCAGGGATAATAGGTGCTGTGGGTTTTATTCCTGACGCCCTGGGGACCGTCGGCCATACGGACGGCGGGGATGCCGAGCCGCTCGATGGCGGCGGTGTGGAAGCCGTCGTCCTGACCGGTAATGAGTGCGCACTTTTCCTGAAGAGTCATTTGCTCCACAAGGGCCTCGGCCCTCTCGCGGTCTTCACGGGTGATGAGGATCTGAGCTTGTGACAGAGTTGCTGCCAGCATCAAAGCGGCTATTAGAAGTGTTCTTTTCATCGGTTAGTTTATTTATTTGTCAAATATACTATTTTTCTGTCGTATCTAACGCAGGGCGCGGTCGGCAAAATCAAGCAGCCAGGTCCAATCAATGGCGGCAATGCCATGACCCTGGTCACGGCGCACGTAACCCAGGACCGGCCCTATGGCAGAGGTATCATAATCGTCCGGCCAGTCTACATCGGGAAGGCCTTCGGCCCCAAGGAAACGCCAAACGGGCGAAGCCGCCTTCAGGCAGAGGAATTCTCCGCGGGTATCGAACCAAGGGTTGTCGAAGCCCTCGACAAGCAGCGGACGAGGCGCAATGCACGATACCAGCAGGTGCTGGTCGAAAGGCATCGTGGAGGCCTCACAGCCGGCATATTTGGCATAAGCGGGCGAGAACCAATGGGTAAAGCGGGCCGATTCGGAGCGAACATGCTCGCCAAAGTCACGCTTGGCTAGCGGCACTCCCCCGCCGCCGGTCTGATTAAGCACCACGGCGGCAAAACGTTCGTCGAAAGCCCCTGCCAGCAATGCAGCCTTGCCAAGCCGGGAAGAGCCGGTAAGCAGCACCCGGGAGGCGTCCAGGGCAGGATCGGCTTCAATCATATCCATTCCGCGCATCAGCGCCCAGGCCCATGCGCCAAGCGAACGGGGCCCGCCTTCCTTTCCGCTGTCGGGCCACAAATCAAATACTCCTTGAAGGGCTATCTGTTTCTGAAGCTCCGGATCTTCAGGGTCCGGAGATACATCTCCGTAGCAAGCAGTCACGAACGCATATCCACGTGCAAGTATCATATCTACCGGATAAACCGTCAGCAGATTGCGGTCCTGGAACAAGCCGCGTCCCTCTTCCGACGCCCGGTTGCCGGAAATACGGTAGGTCTTGCTGTCGTCCAACCAGCATTCGGGCACCGGCACCTGAGGGTCTGAGACAATGGTATGGTTGCCGTAATAATTGAGCAAGATAACGGCCGGGACAGGTCCCCTGGCCTGTGCAGGATAGAGTATGAGCCAGTCGATATGGGGGCCTGTCCGCGCATCATCGAACCACATACGCACTTGCTTGCGACGTCCAAAGCCGGCAAGCGTGCTCCCGCCCTCCAGCGAATCCAGATAAACCGGGCATGAATCAGGGATGCTGCCATACATCTCGCGCTCGAACAGCGACAGGATCTCTCTGCGGCGCTCCCGCCATTCGGGAGCGCTGAGCACGGGTCTGCCATCGGCAAACCGCAAAGGATCCTCAAGGCTGTAGGGTCCGACCTTTGACTCGTCGGTATTGTAGGTAAAGCGTATCTTGTTCGACGGCCAGCTAACTCCGTCCAAGCTGAACTGGGTGCTGTCTTCCTCTACATTTTCCTGTATCCGGCACTTTAGATCGCAGAGCGTAAACTTGATGTCCGAGGCATATGACATAGGTATGTCAGGTCTCCCTTTCAGGTCGAAGAACTGCGTCCAAGGCTTGACATAAAAGATTTGGTCCACGTTACCCTTTACCCCCTCAACAAGTATGCTGGAATAATCCTGGGGCGTATCGGGACGCATTTTGAGCCACAGCAAGCGGTCGGTTCCCTTCACCTTGGAGTTGCGCAGCACTACGTTCCTCGCCCCCGGACACTCGCTTCCGAACACCAGCACACCGGCGCCGTGTCCGAAAGAGCAGTTTTCTATCAATATATTCTCGTTTGTGCCATTGTCGGGGTCGGTATCGGCCCAAGGGCCCTTTCCGCCTTTTATGGCAATCAGATCGTCACCGGTGGCAAAACTACAACCGTCGATATGTACGTTTATGCAAGCGTCGATATCCACTCCGTCGGTACTGGGAGCCTTGATGGGAGATACGGGAGCATACACATCCAAGCCCCTCAACAGCACCCGGGAGCATTTATAAAGATGGATGTTCCAAAAGCCCGCGTTCCGCAGGTGAACCCCGTCGATGAGGACGTCGGAAGAATTGTTTATGCCGATCATCCTGGGCCTGCGGACCTCGAGGTTAGTGCAACGGGGATTCTCATCCCGGCGCTTCCAGAAGGCGTCCCACCAAAGGGCCCCCGCCCCGTCCAAGGTGCCTTTCCCGCTGATTGTGAAGCCGTTGACTCCATAGGCATTGATGAGTGCAGAAACATAGGGCTGCAGCACTCCTTCGATATGCACCTGCGAGTCGGGATAATCGGCGATATACCGGCTTCCCTTGAGGGTTGCTCCCTCTTCAAGCCTCAGGTGGGTGCGGGGCTTGAAGAACAAGGCCCCGCTGCAGAACACCCCGGAGGGCACTACCACTGTCCCTCCGCGCCTTGCCGCAGCGTCGATGGCCCGCTGGATGGCGGCAGTCTGAACCAAAGTGCTGTCTCGTACCGCCCCGTAGTCAAGGATATTGAAGGTTCTGGCCTCGGAGCGTTTGACTGCCTTGGGCTCCCGGCGGAACCAAGCATCGATGGCGGTTCCGTCGGGCCAGCACTCCGCTCCGGAGGCGGGAGTTCCGGATATGAGCGAAAGCAGTATGAGGATACCGGGGATCACAATTGCTTGGTGAATGTGTAAGTGCCCGGGGGATAGTCGTTCATATCTGTCTCGCCGGGCAAGATTACGGTAGCATCGGTCCCTTCAGGCACGGTAATGGTCCATATCCAGTTATCGCCCTCGAACCTCCAGGCGCTCTTTATGGTACCGAAGGCCGAATCATACTCCGCCTCGAGCCAGCCCAGACGCTTGTCGGGAATGGGGTTCATAACTATATGTATGAAGCCGGGCTGGGTGGGATCGGCGGCAATTCCTGCGGCAGTTTCCCATAGCCACTGACACACACAGCCATAGGCGTAATGGTTGAAACTGTTCATTCCTTTGGGTCCCATGCCGGATTCGATGGTGTAGCTGTTCCAGCGTTCCCAGATAGTCGTAGCTCCGTTATCGACGGAATACAGCCAGCTTGGATTCTTGCGCTGGAACAGAAGGTCCCAGGCCAGGTCGGCCATTCCGTTTTCGGTAAGAGTCTGCATAAGGATCGAGGTCCCCAGGAATCCCGTCTGCAGGCAGCCGCCGTGGGCTGCGAAGTTCTCGCGAAGGCGCTGGATCATAGCGTCTTTGGCCTCGCCATCCACCAGTTTGTTGCGCAGGGCGAACAGGGCGGGAGTCTGCATCGTGTTGAATATCGGAGTCTTGAAGGTTCCGTCGTCATTCAAGAAAGTATCCTTGATGTACTGGCAGGTGTCCCATACAAGCTCCTCGTAATCATTGGTGTAAGAATCTATGGCATATGACATATCGTCCATCATCCTGGCATCCATCGCCAGGTAACAGGCGCTCAGATAGTTCCAGTAAGCAATGGCATCGGGGAGCGGAACCCTCTTGCCGGCGGCATCTTTGGTGAATGCGGAGCCGCCGCTCGACTCCAGAGGCTCGTAGCTGAGCCAGTCGCCCCACTGATAGTTGCCGTTCTCGGAGGCAAGAGCGGTATGATCGTAATTGACCGCCTCTATATGCTCCATCCAGCGGGACATCGACTCCCAATTCTCCCGTACGATAGCAGTATCGGCAAACTGCTTGTAGATGGTCCAGGGCACTATCACGCCGGCGTCCGCCCAACCCAGGCGAGACATATTGCCGCCATACTGCGCCGTCGGTGCCACGCCCGGATATGCTCCGGCATCGTTCTGTGAATCGCGCATATCGCGAGTCCACTTGTGGAAGAAGGCATCGGTATTGGCAAAGAAGGCTCCCGTCTGCGTAAACACCTGGGTATCGGCAGTCCATCCGAGACGCTCATTGCGTTGCGGGCAATCGGTAGGGACCGAGAGATAATTGGAGCGCTGGCCCCACAGGGTGTTGGAAATCAACTTGTTGATACTCTCGTCGCCGGTCTTGATACGTCCTGTCTCAATCTCTTTGGTAATGGACGATACAGGTATGGATTCGATCGATTTGAGCTCAACCTTTCCGGTGGCGGTAATGCTTGCATAGCGGTAGCCGAAGAAGGTGCAGCGGGGAGTATAAGAGACGTAATCCTTTGCCTCGCCGAATGTATATTTGAGTATCATACCCTGATCGGGAGTACGAAGATTTGTACGGTGGCAACTGCCCTCGGGACCGTCCATCCCACGGCTCTTTGCTCCGTTCCCGTCGTTAAGCAACTCTGCGGGGAGGCAAGTCAGGACCGTTCCCTCATCGGCCTTGAAAACAAAGGACGGAACGGCCGAGGCATTCTGGCCGAAATCTACAACCAGGGTGTCGCCGGGGTTGACGGTAATTACGGCACCTGGTGCGAATTCCTTGGTAACGTGCACCTTGCCATATTCTTCTCCGGTCTTGCCCTCTACCCCGCTCCAGGTATATGCCTTGACCGGCTTAAGCGCCAGGTCGTGGCGAAGATAGATTTCCGCGCCTTCGGTAGGGACTATCTCGCCGTTGAATTCATCGTTTATCTCCGGAGTGCCGAGTACTTCCGGGCACTCATAGCCGGGCAGCTCGCGGGCGTCGTATTCTTCGCCGTCAAAAATAGCGGCGTGCTTCACCGGGCCGGCGATTCCGGCCTTCCAATGCTCGGTATCGGTTCCAAAGAGCTCTTTGGTGCCATCGGAGTAAGTAAGCTCCAGCACGGAGCGGAAGGCGCATTTACGGCCTATCATGCCTTCGTGGCCGGAAGGGGTGATTATTTTGTCGCCCCACCAGCCTGGAGTGACCTGCGCTGCAAACTGATTCTCTTTGCCTGCGCCTTTAACAATGGCGTCTGTAATATCGTAAGTATATGATATCTTGGTTTTTGCGTAATGGGTAAAGCCGGGCTTGAGCACCTCTGTGCCTATCAGCTTGCCGTTTACATACAGGTCATAAACGCCAAGCCCCGTGGTCATCCAGCGGGCCGAAACGACTTTTCCCGAATTGGCGACGGTGCTCACGAACCAACTTGACCCGTCGGCCGCGCGGCAATTGGTAGCAGAATGAACCGCTCCCGTCACTATGGGTGCATCAGCTGCCGAAATCCATTGGGAGCAATCCCAGGCTTCATCGACAAGGGGGTCGGCAAGGGTCCCGGCCGGGCCGGAAGGGCCTGCGCAGGAAACAGCCGCCAAAGTCAAGCCCACAATAACAGGGAATATTTTAAACCTGAAGAAATGTACCATAGAGCGCAAATGTTTTTTCCAAAGATAATATTTTTTCAGCACTTTTTATGTATAACATATTGCATATTCTGTTATACTTTAATATCTTTGCCAAAAACAGAACCACAATGCAAACGGGCACAAGAAAAATCCAAACGGCGTTCCGGCTCGACGAGGGGCTGGTAGGAAGGCTTAAACTCCGCGCAAGGCGCGAGAACAAAAGCCTTAACCGTATAGTAGAGGAGCAACTGGAAAGACTGGCCCCCGCAGAACCCCAGTGGCCCAAAATCAAGTTTCCTATTGAAAGGGATAAGTTTTTCGAGAATTGGCAATTGCCGCCGATTCCCCCGGAAGACATTGAGACAGACGAGAGATTGGCTTATATATTGAGCAAGTGATGAAGGTTTTTTTGGATACAAACGTAGTGATGGACGCCATCGTGTCCGGAAGGGAGGGAAAACAAGATGCCCTGGATGTGATAAGCCTGGGACATCATCTTCAATTCAGGATTCACATATCGAGTCTGAGTATTCCTAACATTGTCTATTCCGCCAGGAAATATGTCCCTCGGGAAGCATTGATGGAATACATCGGGCGTATATACAATGACTGGAAAATACTGTCTCTCGGATCTATGGACATAGAATTCGCCATGAAGTCTTCCTGCCCGGATTTTGAGGATGCTCTACAGATTACAGCCGCAGAGGCGGAGAGCGATGTAATTGTTACCAACAACAAAAAACACTTTACACCATATACCTATCTTCCGGTATATACGCCAAGGGAATTTCTCAATAAACTGAAAGAGCACCAATTTTAGGCAGATCGGTCGCGGAGGGCATTGACGAGGCGGGTGACGTCACGGCCTATGCCTTCGAGTTCAAAACCGGTAGCGCACCGCGTGACACTTATGCGGTCTTCCCAGAGACGTGTAAGCTTGTCACCCACGGATTTCTTGCGGAAGGCACGCACACCGTCTTTCCCGTGCGCTTCCTCCACATAGCCGTGAGCTTCCATAACCTTGCGGAGCACAGGCTCTATTTCATCGTCGGACCCCGGCACCACGGCCTCGCGCCGCAGATATCCGAAACGGGGATAGATGGCGGCAAAGGCTGCCATCAGCAAAGCTATCTGCCACAGCGAGTTATAGCCGTTGACGAATATCTTGGAAATGTCACCGGGAACTATCTTGGCAACTATCAGCACAGCGATGATAAGAGAGAGAATCACCATCAGCTGCACAAAATACTTTACTGAACGTATGAAGTAACGCATATCGGTAATTTTTTAAAAGTAGCTTGCTGCAGTAGGCGGACCGTCTGCGCCCACGCAGCCGCCCCTTTGGGCAAATGTCCCCTGGGGGACTATAGGGGGTAAGTAGTCCCACAAGTGTGGGAGGGGCCCGCTTGCGGGAGGGATAGGCCGAAGGCCGTAGTCCGCCTAATGCAGCAAGCTACTTTTTACTTACGGGCGATAGCCTTCCTGGCAGCCTCGGCCAGGTGTGCGGCATCAAAGCCCCACGCGGCCATAAGCTCGGCGGGCTTACCCGACTGGCCGAACTTGTCTTCGCCGTTGACAAACTCTACGGGTTTGGGACACTCGGCAGCCAGAACGCTCGCAACAGCCTCTCCAAGGCCTCCGAAAGCATTGTGCTCCTCGGCCACCACGGCGCAGCCGGTCTTCTTGATGGAAGCAACGATGGCCGCAGAATCGAGCGGCTTGACAGTGGCGACATTCAGCACTTCTGCACTGATTCCCTCAGCTCCAAGTGCTTCAGCGGCCTGCAGGGCCTCCCATACAAGATGGCCGCAGGTGATGATACTAACGTCTTTGCCCTCGTTCATCACGTAAACCTTGCCAATCTCGAACGGCTCGTCAGGATCGGTGAAATTGGGCACGGAAGGACGTCCGAAACGCAGGTACACAGGTCCGTCCCAATCTACCGAAGCGATTGTGGCTTGCTTGGTCTGGTTGTAGTCGCAGGGAACTACCACTGCCATTCCGGGAAGGGCGCGCATGAGGGCAATGTCCTCCATGGTCTGGTGGGTGGCACCGTCCTCGCCCAGCGTGATACCGGCATGGGACGATGCAATCTTGACATTAGTATGTCCGTAAGAGACCTCCTGGCGGAGCTGGTCGTAAACGCGGCCCGTCACGAACTCTGCGAAGGAGCCTATGAAAGGCACCTTGCCGGTGATTGCAAGACCTGCGGCGGCGCCAACCATATTAGCCTCGGCAATACCGCACTGGATAAACCTCTCGGGGAACTCGGCTGCAAATGCATCCATCTTGAGCGAACCTTTAAGGTCCGCGGTCATGGCAACGACTCTGCTGTCCTTGCGTCCGGCCTCGAGGAGCCCCGCTCCGAAGCCGCTTCGGGTATCAACTTTACCCTGGTCAGTGTATTTCTTCATTTATAATTCTATTGATTTCAAAGATTCGATAAAACAATCTTTTATCTCATAAAAAATAAAAGATCTAGATATTTTTCCTGAACCATCTGCTTCTATTTGAATTTGGTAACTTGATAAATCACATGGGTTATCATCAATCAACATGCTTTTGGTTAATAAATATTTATTGTTCTCTATAACTATTACAACACTATTCGGAACATAAACCCATAATGGCATATCATCTTCTATTGTCCAAGAATAAGACCAATCTGACTTGGAAGGAATATAGATCTCTTTTATATTATATCCCGGAGCATATAAACTACCGCCTGCACTAGCAACAAAAGAAACATCATAATTAGTGTTGTTCTTAATAGTCATTTTGTATTGTACAACTAACGGTGATGTATACTTGCAAGCAGACAATAGCAATACACCACAGAACAACAAATATAAAAGATGTCTCTTCATGTTATGATTATAACGAATAGGTTACCATTCTATAATTCCAACTAAACCAATAATATGCTCCACTTGGAATGTTTTGTGTGTGAGAATCAATAATATCATCAGCTAATTGCCGCTGAGTTGTATCCATCAAGCCTTTCGGGAAATAGCCATCTAACGCACCGTTCCATCCCCAATTGATATGATAATAAGGGTCCCATTCACCATCTAAAACCCAAGCATGGCCGTGAGCATCTGGCAAATCAGTACTACCATCAAGATAGACAGGACGGCCTGCTCTGATTTGTGCTGTAGCTATTGCTTTTTTATTATCATTAAAGCCCAAATGCCTTACGACATTTGAATACATAAATGCTTCCAAAGCTCTTTTTACACCAACAGCCGTGCCACTAGTGCCGCTATGAAATATATTTGGATAAGAAACATTAATCAATAAACTACTATTCCCTAGTTCATAAACAAATTTACCTGCTTGTATTGCTGCATCATTGACCCCCAATGAATCAGGATTTGTGTATGGAGCCACAGTACACATATCGCTACTATAACAATAATAATTATCATTTGTTTGAAAAGTAAAATTACTGGTACTGAGAAGTATTTGCGCTGTAGCAATAACTACACACCCTGCTCCAGCATTATCGGGAGTATAAACATTGAAAACAGGTGTACCATTGATATATCGCTGGCACCATTTTGTGTAAACATATGGCCCGTATTTGGTTGATGAAGGGGGAATTGCTTTTGTACCTCTCAAGCACCCTTCTTCCTCGGAATAATGAGTAATACTCCTAATTACACTTGTCAATAACAAAGCCGGTACTGTTGTCTTACCCATATCAACAAATGAATAATCATCCTCAGAATCTTGCTCTGCAACCTTTATCCTCGTATGATACAACAAATTAAACGCATTTTCAAAATCAGACTCACACAAACTTCCCGATTCTGTTACGCACATTATATTGTTACAGAGCCGGTCATCAGCTGCCAATACAGCAACGCCCGAATTGTCGGAAAAATTTACCAGATACAATAAATCTTCTGGAAAAACTTCGCTATTAGACCTCGTTGGATAATGCAAAATATTAGAAGACTTTACAGTACTTATATCTGAAAGGGAATATCTGCGTGAAACTCCTCCTTCGGATTTTGAGGCCACATTATAAACAGACAAGAATGCATCTAAATGTGACAATGCTTCTGTCAACTCTATTCTATGAGAATCTGACAAAGCATTATCCGGAGCATTGATTTCAGATGAACACCCGACAGAGCAAATCAAGCAAACAAACATAAGGAGCCCTGCTCCGAAGCCGCTTCGGGTATCTACCTTACCCTGGTCAGTGTATTTCTTCATAAATACCCACACTCCCTTTAATAGATGAGATAAAATTATCGGTTATTTCGTAATGAATATAATTATTATAAGTTTCAATTCTCTTTATATTCCAGCAACTCAACTTTTGTGTTTCAATTTTGTAACTATAAGATAGACAAGGATTATTATCAATGGGTAATTCTATTGATACTAGGTATTTTACTTTATCAATTGATATGAGCATCCTTTCAGGAAGATAGATTATTTTAGGGACAACCCCTATATCAGACCAGGAAATGGACGATTCAGAATATGCCTTGACATCTATACCATATACTTCTGGAGCAAAAATAGTTTCAGTGCAATTAATTGGCATAAAAGATACGTTATATTCTGTATGATTATTTATGACTAAAGTGTTATGCACTTTAATCATATTGTCACATGAACACGACTGAAAAAGAAAGCCTAATAATACAACGATTTTCCAATTGCCCATATCTTCCAACTATAATGAGTATGTCACCATTCTATATGTCCATGTATACCATTTATGAGGGAAATTAGTGTAACCATATGTTAAACTATCAATTTGAGAATCATATAACTGCCTTTGTGTGGTATCAAAAAGCCCTTTATTGAAGTATCCATCAGCAGCACCATTCCATCCCCAATTAATATGATAATATGGGTCCCATTCACCATCTAAAACCCAAGCATGGCCGTAAGAGAGCAAATCAAGCAAACAAACATAAGGAGCCCCGCTCCGAAGCCGCTTCGGGTATCGACTTTACCCTGGTCAATGTATTTCTTCATATTTATTTAAAAATCACCTAGCGTTTCTTCCAGTTGTGCCATAGCGGCAGCGCACTGTTCGGCGCTGGGGGCCTTGCCGTGCCATTTGTGGGTGCCGGCCATGAAGTCCACTCCGTGTCCCATCTCGGTACGGAAGAGAATCATCTTGGGTTTGCCGTCAGCCGCATGGGCAAGTTCGAAAGCCTGAAGGATGGAGTCGAAATCGTGTCCGTCGGCCTCGATTACATCCCAGCCGAACGCCGTCCACTTGTCGCGCAGGTCTCCGACTCCGCCGACGGCCTCGACCGGACCGTCAATCTGCTGGCCGTTCCAGTCGGTAAATGCAATAAGGTTGTCAAGCTCGTGGTGTGCGGCCCACATACCGGCCTCCCAAATCTGTCCTTCCTCGCTCTCTCCGTCGCCCAGCAGGCAGTAAACCCTCTCGGGAGCCCCGTCAAGTTTCTTGCCCAGTGCCATACCGGCAGCGCAGGAAAGGCCCTGCCCCAGTGAACCGGAGCTCTGGAACACTCCGGGGAGAGCATCGGTCACGCACGGGTGCCCCTGCAGGCGGGAGCCGAAGCGGCGCAGGGTAGCAAGCTCGCTCACCGGAAAATAACCGGCTCTGGCAAGCACGGAATAATAAACCGGAGCCAGATGCCCGGCGGAGATAATAAATGCATCCTGCCCCTTGGCGCTGCGAGTCCAGGTGGCGGGATCATGTTTCATTTCGTTGAAATAGAGTGCGGTCATCACATCGGTGATGCCCAGTGAGCCGCCCGGGTGGCCGGAGCCGGCGGCGGAGACCATACGTACTATGTCCCTGCGCACCTGCGAAGCGATTCTGCTTAATTCTTGAGTATTATTCATTTTGAAATTGATTGGTTTCTTTATATTATCCAACAAATATAAAAAAAACTACAATCAACGTCAAAATATATGTTAATTGCCGGACGCCGCTACAGCATTGTCATAGATTTCAGGCGTTACAGTATATGTACAGACATGGTCGTCCATATAATATATACAACCATAGTTAAAATAGAGAAAGGGCGTATCTGCAATTTCCAGTGGCAAGCCGGAATAATCAAACGGCTTCTCACTTTTGGTATGCTTAGAAACCTTGCCGTCATCGAATGTAAGCAAGAAGAACGATCCTGGCTTGTCGATTATTTCGATCATCGAATACTTCCCTGTATCGCCGGGCTTTATAGTGACTTCACTTTCTCTCCAACCTTTTAGCCCTGAATAAAAAACAGTCACAACGTGGCCGGATTCGTTTTTAAAACGCCTTTCAGTGTTTATAAAGCCGCCATCCCTTGAGGGATAACCCAATTGCCCGAATTGTGCTTTTTTCTTATTAGTCGTGAGGTTTTGCAAAGAAAGAGTTAATTCCTTATCCAAAATTGTCGAAGTAATGGATACGGAAGAGCGCGAAGGATTCGTTTGATGTATTAAGCCGGAAACGTCAACATTTCTGGTAATCTGCCCGGTTTTGATGTTTATCTCTTTCTTATCGTCGTAGTATCTCATTGTATAGGTCATGACACTTTCGATGCCGTTACCTTCCAGAGAATATTGACGGCCGTTACGCGTGCACGCGATGCCGGACACTTCAATATCAAATTGCGCTATAGTAGAGGCTATGTCTACCTCCATACTCTTGAAACTAAACAAAATATCAGCGGCTTCACCGTGAGGCGTGATGTTAAGGGTAGCATATTCGGTAGTAAGCATGGTCTCATCCTCAACACCAAGAATGTAGTTGTGTGGGGCATAATATACTTTTGGCTCTTCGTCAAATTTCTGGCAAGAAATGAGCGACAAAGCAATAAGGGCACAAAATAAGTTTCTCATACTTAATAAACATTAAAAAGAATTAATATAGTGAAATCAAATTATTGAAATCTGAAGACGAATACAGTGATCCAATCTGCCCCTGCATTAATTGTTTTGACCGAGTCCATGTCATAGGACCTATCGCAAAATTAAGAATATTGCTAACTGGAATGTTTGATATATTGTCATTTACGTATGAAGAATTAATCTCTAAATATTGATTGTAGTCATCCGCTAAATCAATATAGATTGGGGTATAATAGTCATTGGAATTACCCTCCCAATCTTGTCTACCTTGGTGACACGCTCCATGAACGTCCTCATCTGTCAAAAGCACAGATGAATAGTATTGCTTGACATTATACCACCCCATAAAGGTGGCAAATGATTCTTTTATACGAGGTTCAGTGTAACTATACTTCCATCCCATTTCTGAACGATGAGAAGCGTGACCTAATTCATGGAGCACCGTGCCGAATATCCAACTTGAATAACTGGAGAAGTTTGCAATTTCTATATAAGGGGGATTTGCATTTCCCAAAAACCAGCCTACTCCTTTATCGCCATTATGGGTTATTCTCGTAGAATCATAATAAGCTGCGATTCTTAGTGGATTATCAAGTTCAAACTTACTAATATTGTTTAGCAAATCGTTGCTCCCTCTATAATAGTATTGCGCCGATTGAAACACATGAAGCTTAAATGCATATGCCATATTAATAGTCGTTGTTGGAATCCCCATATGACTGCTATACGGCATTTCTGCCATGTAAGAAATGCCATACAATAAAAAAGACACGTAATCACTATTATTCTCAGACGTTATCTTAAATTTGTCTGTGTATAAATTGAGTGATGCAATACATGACATTGGCGCATCTAGAGGGACTTCAACCATACCGAAGGAGTCGGTGCACAACGTCCGTGTATAATAAGTAGTATAGTCCCTGAACGTTACATGGACATACTTCATTTCCTTGTAAGAATTAAGGACGTTATCGTATGCCTTGATTTGTAAATGCCATATCGGCGAATGTCCTCCATCGGGTCTTTGTGTCCTCTGTGTGATGCCAGGAGATAAAGCCATGAAAAGAAGGCTATCTACATCTGTATTATTCGAAGGGGTGTAAATATCGTACAAATGCTCATAACTTATGTTAGCAGGGATGCTGCGCCAGACGGGCCATCTCACATAAATAGGCTGCACTATTGGAGGCACCCCTTCATCTGCTACCTCATCCGTTTGCGGCTCCTTAATCTCAAATTCAAGCATTCTTTTATCAAAGCTAGGGCTTGGGGTGCTTTTTTGAGCAATTGGCCGCCACCCAAAAGGTATACTGGACACCCACATTGTCGTATCTGTAAGTAACTTATGTGCAATCACTTCGTCCGGCGGCAAAATTTTAAGTGCCATATGAGTTGGTTGCAATCGGGCTGTAGAGCCTGTTAATTTTTCGTATTCCTTCTGAACATTGCCGATTTCATAAACGTCCTTACAAGGGACGAGATAAAAACCAGTCCGTTCATCATAAACAGAACCGGATCCCTTTGATAAAGATTGGGCATAATTATGGCCTTCAACATCAATATAATCATGAAAACCTTTGTCGCAGGATTCAAAGGCACATAAACAAAAAAGAATTAGAAATCTAAAATGCTTAATCATGTGGCTCTCAACTTAAAAATTATATACTATAACAACTACAAATATAACAAATAATTGTCACTTCCTCTCCGGCCGGAGCAATAAACAGTCAAAAGTATTATCTTTGCACTCGTTATGGAAATGAACCGCATACGCAATTTCTGCATAATTGCCCACATAGACCACGGCAAGAGTACTCTGGCCGACCGCCTGCTGGAACTCACCAGCACCCTGTCCGCGCGTGACATGGAAAACCAGGTGCTGGACGACATGGACCTGGAGAGGGAAAAAGGCATCACCATCAAGAGCCACGCCATCCAGATGTCCTATAACTACAAGGGCGAGGAGTACAGGCTCAACCTCATCGACACTCCCGGCCACGTGGACTTCAGCTACGAGGTTTCGCGCAGCATTGCGGCATGCGAGGGTGCCCTGCTGGTTGTGGACGCCAGCCAGGGAGTCCAGGCCCAGACCATTTCCAATCTCTATATGGCAATCGACCACGGGCTGGAAATCATCCCCGTGCTCAACAAGATAGACATGGAGTCCGCCCAGATCGAGGTGGTGACGGACGAAATATGTGACCTGCTTGGCTGCGATCCGGAGGATGTATTCAAAGTCTCCGCCCGCACCGGCGAGGGGGTTGCACCCATACTCGACGCCATAGTTGAAAAGATCCCCGCACCTTCAGGAGACCCTTCAGAGCCGCTCCAGGCCCTCATTTTCGACTCGGTCTTCAACTCGTTCCGCGGCGTGATAGCTTACTTCAAGGTAGCAAACGGCAGCGTCCGCAAAGGGGACAAAGTCAAGTTCGTGGCCACCGGCATGGAGTACGAGGTCGAAGAAGTAGGCTCGCTCAAGATGAAACTCATCCCCGGCACCGACGTGGGCTGCGGCGATGTTGGATACATCATCACCGGCATCAAGAGCGCGGTGGAAGTTAAGGTGGGCGATACCATCACCCACGTTGCCCGCCCGTGCTCGCAGGCCATCGCCGGCTTCGAGGAGGTCAAACCTATGGTGTTCGCCGGTATGTACCCCGTCCAGGCCGATAAGTTCGAGGAACTGCGCAGCGTACTGGAGAAGTTCCAGCTCAACGACGCATCTTTTGTCTACGAGCCCGAGAGCTCGCTTGCCCTGGGCAGCGGCTTCAGATGCGGTTTCCTTGGCCTTCTGCACCTGGAAATCGTGCAGGAGAGGCTGTTCCGCGAGTTCGACATGGACGTCATCACCACCGTGCCCAACGTATCGTACAAGGTTTACACCATGCAGGGCGACGTGCTGGACGTCCACAATCCTTCGGGACTCCCGGCTCCCACTCTCATCGACCATATCGAGGAGCCGTACATCCGCGCGCAGATCATCAGCAAGACCGAGTTTTTCGGTCCCATTATGAAGCTCTGCCTGGACCGCCGCGGCACGCTGGTAAGCCAGCACTACATTACCGCCGACCGCGTGGAACTCAATTACGATATGCCGCTGAGCGAGATAGTGTTCGACTTCTACGACAAGCTGAAGACCATCTCCAAGGGGTACGCCTCATTCGACTACCACATCACCCAGTACCGTCCCGCCAAACTTGTCAAACTGGACATCCTGCTCAACGGGGAGCCCGCCGATGCGCTTTCGACTTTGATTCATGAAGACAACGCCTACACTTTCGGGCGCAAGATGTGCGAGAAGCTAAAGGACCTCATCCCGCGCCAGCAGTTCGACATCCCCATCCAGGCCGCCATCGGAGCCAAGATCATCGCCCGCGAGACGGTCAAGCAGGTGCGCAAGGACGTTACCGCCAAGTGCTACGGCGGCGACGTTACCCGCAAGCGCAAGCTCCTCGAAAAGCAGAAGGAAGGCAAGAAACGCATGCGCCAGATCGGCACCGTCCAGGTCCCCCAGAGCGCCTTCATGGCCGTCCTCAAGCTGGACAGCTAGCCCCCTCCTCATTATCAATCACTTACCTCTCTCGACCTGGTAAAAACGCACCAGGTCAGTTTTGGTAAGTAGCTGATAATCAAGGGGCGGTTGTTTTATTTGCTCCTTTCTCTAATTCTTGCGACCTTTGTAGCTATTAACTAAACATTGCTATGAAAGGCCACAATAGAAAGTTTTATTCAGCCAGCCTGAATCATTGTTACCAAAACACTAAAAACGGTTATCTTCTGTTCTATACCGTTTTTGACTGCCTCGTCTTTTTCACTATCTTCTGCACCACGGCCGCAAGGTATAATGTTAAGGTGTATAAATTATGCCTTATGCCTGACCACATCCACATTTCAGTCTATGCAAACAGTCGCAAGGAACTCTATTCATTTATACGCGACTACACCAAATTGTTTTCCAAAATCCAGAATGAGTATTACGGACGAAGCGGAGCCCTTTTCAATTCTCCTTTCGGAAGCACTCCCAAGTCAGACATCAAAAAGATACGAACAAACTTGATTTATGTTGACAATAATCCCGTCGAGCGCTGTCTTACCGAAAAAGCGGAAGATTTCAGATGGAATTTCATTGCCTTCGCAGTGTCGGCACATCCATTTTCCAACCCGATAGATCCTAATAAAGCTTCGAAAAAGTTGAAACTATCAATGGCGTTGGTACAAGAGAGACAAAGGGCTAACAAACCACTGAATTACCAACTGGCCAATATGCTTTTCAAGAACCTGGACAAGAAAGAAAGCGAGCAGTTGACGGATTTTATCATATCCACATTCTCCGTCATCGACCATTCAACCGCCATTCGCTTCTTCGGCAGTTACGAGAATATGCTGACCGCCGATCATTCAACAACTGGCAGCGAATACGAAATACGGGAAATCTTCTCCGGAAAAAGTGACAAAGTGTATAGCCAAATTACTGAGTTATTGTTGACTTCCGGTAGATTCAATAGTATTAGGGATGTGCTCAGACTCAGTCCGGACGATAGATTTGAATTATTCATTCAACTATCAGGGAAAACGGCCGCCACGCCTGAACAATTGGCAAAATATCTCCGCCTGCCTCTTTTACGCAAGAAGTAAACACCACCTCATTATCAAGCAGTTACCTCTCTCGACCTGGTTTGATTTTACCAGGTCAAGTGGCATAAGTGATTGATAGTCAAAAATAGGAACGGCAGATGTAAAGCGAGGAGGTCTTAAACCAAGGCGCGGTTTTTGCGTCTAAAGTGCATATGCAGGAGCAGGAGAAATATTTCAACGAGCTTGTAAAGCAGTACAGCGAGCCGCTGTACTGGCACGTTCGTGCCATGGTGGGCAGCCACGAAGACACGGACGACCTCCTGCAGGAGATCTTCATTAAAGTATGGAACGCCCTCGGCCGTTTCCGCGGCGATTCCGACGTATTTACCTGGCTCTGGCGCATCGCCACCAACGAGACCTTGAGTTTTCTGCGCAAGGCGCGAGTAAGGGCGGCGCTGAGTTTTTCGACCCTGGACGCCCAGGCCGAGAGGGTATCCGACCCGGACCCCTATTTTGACGGCGACGCCGCGATGCGCTCTCTCCGCAAGGCCCTCCTAAAGCTCCCCGACAAACAGAGGCTCGTGTTTACGATGCGCTACTACGAAGACCTTTCCTACGAGACCATTTCAGATATCACAGGCACTTCGGTGGGCGCGCTTAAAGCCTCCTACCACATTGCCTATGAGAAAGTTAAACAGCATTTACTCGATTCCGATTAAACCTTTGGATCAGTTTTACGTCTAAATAAGCGAAATGAAAAAGCAATTACCATATTCCACGCCATCGGGGTATTTTGATTCTCTCCCCTCGCGGCTTTCCGAGATTCCGTCAAGGCGGTCAAGGTTCAATCTTGTACCTTACCTTGCACTTGCGGTGAGTTTTGCCCTATTGGTAATGCTGGGCAACTTTATACTCACCAAATCGACGGCTAGCCAGCCGGCAAGCGACGAAGAGATCATCGAATACCTTATCGACTCGGGCATGACACTTGCCCAGTTGGAGAATGCGGTTATTATTAACGACTAAACAAAAAGCGATTATGAAAAAGTTGGTTTCCATTTTACTTTCCTTAAGCATCGCCGCAGTTGCGCTTGCGCAAAACCAGGGCGGACACAAACACGGGGATTGGCAAAAGCACTTCGAAAAAATCAAAGCCGAAAGAGTGGCATTCATCACGAGCGAGGTGGGTCTGACATCTCAGGAAGCAGAGGTTTTTTGGCCCGTGTACAACAAAATCGAGGCAGCTCAAATAGAGCTTAACAAGTCGGAGCGTAAGGCTTATATGGCTCTGTGCAAAGCACTGTCAACCGGAGAGGGAGATTCTGCCGCCCTTCTGGATGCATACCTCGAGGCAAAGGCTGCTAACGTCAACCAGCACGTACTCAATGCCAAAGAGTACAAGAAGATCCTTTCGGCCGAAAAGGTTGCCAAGTTCTTCACATGCGAGGAGAAATTCCGCATGCAGCAGATAGGCCGCCTTCAGGGATTCAAAGGCAAAGGCGGTGGACAAGGCGGCTTCAGCAGAGGCCCGCGTGGTGAAAGACCGTCAAGGGATAACAAAGGCAATCAAAGCGGAAAGAACATTTAGCTTTTTGGCTGATTTGTAAGAATTCACTCCGAGCCGTGAGGTTCGGAGTAATTTTTTTGTATTTTTGCTCATCAAAACAATTGCAGTATGAAAAAGTTATTTACCATTTTGGCTATTTTCTCTGTCGCCCTCACCGTTTCCGTGCCCGCTTTTGCATCTGGCAATATGCCCTCGGGACAGAAAGCCACACTTGGTATTCTGGGCGGAACCAACGCCTTCACGAGAATAGCCCACGGGGCTGCATGGACTTTTAACCCCGGAGGCAGTATCTTTTTCGATTATCCGGTAGCAGCTTTCACCTCCGGCCATTTCACCGTGGGTGCTCAGGCGGGATTTCAGAACTGGCGCAACGATCATCTCAATTTCTCCCTCGCTCCCCGATTCACTATCGGATGGGACGTAGCCGAATGGTGCGAGCTGCACCTTGGTGCCATTGCCGGACTTGGATTTACCAACTGGCACGCCGGCAAGCCGCTGACTTTCGGTTTCAGCTACGGCGGATTCCTGGGAGCACAGTTCTATTTGTCCGATACCATCGGCGTAACTCTTGAAGGCGGAGCTTCCCATTTCTCGCCTGAAGTATGTGTAGGTGTGGTATTTAAACTTTAGAGAGCCTAAATAAGGCCGGCAATAATATCGTCGGCAACGAACCAGTGCTCTTCCGGGATTCTGAAATGGCCCGGGAGGGCACTTGGCGTAAGGAGATCCTTCGACTCCGCTACGCTGCGCTCAGGAGGACAAGAAAGCTCGGCGGGATGACAGAGAGATGCCGGGATACCGCCGGCTGTTCGCAAGCCGAGCATTATCTGCTCTTCCCGGATCTGGGCCTCTGTCAGCAGTTCTCCTTCTCTAGTCCATCCGCTCAAATCCTCGCTGTTCCAGCTCCGGTAGTTAGCTTGGGCGGGCCCTTCAGCCCGGAGCCCGTGGCCGCCCGTGGCCGCGTGAACGGGAGGGGCCCACGAGCGAAGCGATGTGGGAGGGATGAGCGAAGCGAAGGCGTCCGGGCTGAAGGGCCCGCCCAAGCTATGCGCTCCGGGGCCCAAGCCGACATATGGAGCCCGGGTCCAATAGGCGCTATTATGAACCGCACGGCAGCCCGGAAGCGCCCAATTGGATATCTCGTAATGCTCATATCCGGCGGCAGCAAGGAGAGAGCAGATAAGATAGTATTGCGCGCTGCATTCCTCGTCCGAAAGCTCCAGATAACGCCCTTCCCGGGCCATCTGGCCCAAAGCACTCCCTTCCTCAATGGACAACTGATACGCTGAAATATGCTCGGGGCGCCACTGCAGAATCTCCTTTACAGTCCCCTCCAGCATCTCCCTGCTCATCCCGTTCACGCCAAAGATAATATCCACGCTGATATCGTCAAATCCGGCATCACGTAGCATCCGGAACGCCCGTTTCGCGCCTTCGGCAGAGTGGCGTCGATTCATCCAGCGCAGCATCCCGTCGTCCAGCGACTGGACGCCCATGCTCACCCGGTTCACGCCAAGAGAGCGCAAGCCGGCGGCATATTCAGGAGTGATATCGTCCGGATTGACCTCCACCGTCCACTCCCGGTAATGCCGCCCTCCGCAAGCATCGGCAATGCGGCCTATAAACTCAAGAGGCAGCACCGATGGGGTACCGCCTCCAAAGTAGAGTGTATCGACTGCCGCCGATGCTGCTATTTCGTCCTTTCTCGCCTGTGCCTCCGCGCAAACTTCATCTGCCCACGCCCGTCCGGGACCTTTGGAGCACTGCGAAAAGAATCCGCAGTAAAGGCACCGGCTTCTGCAGAATGGCACATGAACGTAAATCATCGGCAAAAACCCTTCAACTGCTGATTCTTAACGACTTACCGCTTTTGACCTGGTAAAAAAGCACCAGGTCAAGAATCATAACGCATTGATAATCAGCGGAGCATGAGTTCGGCGCTGCCAAGCTTAGCCTGGGAAGTGTAGGCTTCGGCAGTGTAGATGCCTTTGTCGAACGCAGGAATGTTGTTGACATAGATGCTGAGCTCAACCTCCTGGCCCTGATAGTCCACCTCGCGGGAAGCGGTGGCGGGAAGGGTCTCGCCCCCGAGGGTGAAGGATGCTCCGCGTCCGTCGTCAAGCAAATTCCCCGCAGGGTCTTTGACACGCACGTAAACTCTCACGGGGCCGGCCTCGGCCAAGGCGTTCTCGACAAGGCTCAGGGTCACCATAAGGCGGGTGACGTTCTTGCTGCGGTCAACCATCTTGCCGGCGTTGTTGTATGCCTCGAGGCGCATTCCACGGGCCTTGATGACCGAACCGGTGGCAACTTTGCCGCTGAGATCCTCAACCTGCGCGGTAAGCTTCTCGTTCAGGCGGCGGTGCTCGGCGGCATCCTTGCGTGCCGCGGCAGCGTCGGCCGTAAGCTTATGGTTAAGCTGGTTGAGCGAGTCGATCTGCACGATATAGCCGCGCATAATGGAACGAAGGGTGCCCAGCTCTTTCTCGTACTGGCGCATCTTCACGCGGTTTGTAGCTTCGGTCTTCTTGATACGTTCCACAAGCTGAGCCACTTCCTCGCGGGACGAGTCGAGCTGAAGGTTGATGGAGTCGTAGTCTGACGAAAGGGCCTCGTAGTCACCCTGCAGGGCGACTATCTGGTCGGTGAGTTCCTGCTTTTCAATATTCAGCTGGCCCACAAGCGTGTTCTTCTGGATAAGCACGTAAGCCAGGGCGCCCGCCAGGAGTGCGGCGACGGCAATCATTGCGTACATGACGGTTTTGGCACCGCCGTTTGCCTTACGCTCCTGCTCCTTGCGCTCAAGCCTCTCAAGGGGATCTTCTCTTTCCATATCAGTATTAATTAGTTTGCAAAATTAACAATTTTCCGGCACTTCTGCTGCAACCATCGCGCCAAGTCGTCATCCAGCAGCGGCGAAAGCGTCTCGTACACCAGAGCATGATACTTGTCCAGCCACTCCTTCTCGGCACGGTCGAGCAGCGAAAGATCGAGCCCCGCGGTATCGAAGGGGCAAAGAGTCAGGGGCTCGAATCCCAGCCAGCAGCCGAACTCGTTCTCGCCCTTCGGAACGCAAAGAAGCAAATTCTCGTGCCTTACGCCGTGCTGCCCCTCACGGTAGATACCAGGCTCGTCAGAAATGACCATACCGCTCACCAGCGGCTGCGGATTAAGGTTCTGGCGCACATCCTGAGGTCCTTCGTGCACACTCAGGAAAGAACCCACGCCGTGCCCGGTACCATGTCCGAAGTTACGCTTGAAGCGCCACAAAGGTTCGCGGGCAAGAGCATCGATACGGCAGCCGGGAGTGCCTTCGGGGAACAGCGCCATGGCAAGGTCGATGTGCCCTTTGAGCACCAAGGTATAATCTTCCCGCTCGAGAGGGGTAAGGTCGCCGAGGGGAACGGTACGGGTGATGTCGGTGGTGCCGTCAAGGTACTGGCCGCCGGAGTCGCACAGATACAGCCCGTGCGCTTCCAGCAGCGGAGCATCGCCGCGAGGAGTCACATAATGCGGAAGGGCGGCGCCGGGGCCGTATGCCGATATGGTCTCAAAACTGTCGCCCTGATAGCCTGACACCTCGGAGCGGAATTCGCCCAGCTTGACCGCTGCGTCCCATTCGCTCACGCGTCTCTCCGCCTGCACCGACTTCTCAAGCCAGTGAAGGAAACGCACCATAGCCACGCCGTCGCGGATGTGGGCGCTCTTCATGCCTTCTATCTCGAAAGGATTCTTTACCGCCTTGGCAAGAGCGACGGGAGTGGTTCCGAATACAGTGGTCACGCCCGCCTGCTCCATGGTCTGGAAAAGTTGGTGATTAAGGGTGGCCTTATCCACAAAAATACTCATTCCGCCCGACTCGGAGAGGAAATCCTGAAGCGCGTCGTAACGCTCCAGACTCACTCCGTCCTCGGAAAGCTCTTCAAAAGAGCGCTCGGTATCGGGATCTTCGATACGCTCCTTGAGCACAAACCAGAGAGCCGAATCGTCGGTTACCAGCAGATAGCTGATTACCAGAGGGTTGTATTCGATATCAGAAGCCCGCACATCAAGCGTCCAGGCAATCTGGTCGAGGGCCGAGAGAAGTATCCCGTCACAGCGCTCGGAGCGGCAGAACGAGCGCAGCATCTCCAGTTTGTCGGTGCGCGGCCTGCCGGAATCGACGGTAAAGACCGGCGTCTGCGGGATGGGCGGCCTGTCGGTCCAGAGTACATTTATAAGGTCCGGCGAGCTGACTATATACGGCGTCGCGCCGGTACTCTCGAAAGCATCGGTTATTTCGGCCGCGAAAGCCTCGCCCATACACAGGCCGTCCACTGCGAGCACAGGCTCGGAGGAATCCTGAAAATGCTCCGCAAGCCACTGCGGGATAAGCACTTGCTCCGGAACACGTGTCTTGTGAAGTTCAACCCCGGTGCCCGCCAGCTGGGTGTTGGCCTGGATGAAATAGCGGGTGTCGGTCCAAAGCCCGGCGTGATCGAGCGTGACCACCAGGTCGGCAGCCTCGCCGGTAAAACCGGTAAGCCAGCGTATCTGCTTGTATCGCTCGGCAGGATACTCGCTCCCGTGCGGGTCGGAGCCTGTAAGTATAACCGCATCCCAGTCGTGGGAGCGCATCAGCGAGCGCAAGGAGGCTATTCTTTCGGCGAAAAGGTTCATATTTCCGGACGGAAAGTGGGAATGTGAAGTATCTCTGTCTTGAAAAGATTGCGTCGGTGCATGCGGTCTATCTTGGCGCGGATTTCCTCATCTTCGCAGACGCCCTCGCGGATGTATCGGTCGAGAGTGGCATATGAGAAGCCGAATTTGGCCTCGTCGGGGCAGGAGCCGGGCAGGCCGTCGTCGGGGGTTTTATCCACCCAGCGGGCAGGCAGGCCAAGGTCGTGGCCTATCTCGAGCACTTCACGCACCACCAGCCCGCCCAGGGGAGAGAACGAACCGGCAGCGTCGCCGAAGAGGGTGGCGTAGCCGATGTAATCTTCGCTCAGATTGCAGGTATTGGCAACCATGCCGTTAAGCGACTGGGCGGCAGCATAGAGCGCTGTCATACGTATGCGCGGGGGAATATTTTGAATGGTCTGCAAAGAAAATTTGCCATCAGGCATATAGACCTCGAGAGCATCGAACTCGGCCTCGATGCGGCCGATAGGAAGGCAGAGGTATTTGATGCCAAGGTAAGCACAGATTTCGTCGGCTTCGTTCAGGCTCTGACCCTCGGCGGGCATCGCTATGCCCACTACCCTTTCAGGACCCAGGGCCTTTGCGCAGAGGGCCGCAGCTATAGTACTGTCTTTCCCGCCGCTCATTCCGAGCACGGCCGTGCAGGTGGGACCGTTGGCGTCGAACCAGCCCCGTATCCACTGGATACAATCTTGTGTGAGTTTTTTCATAACGCAAAGATAAATAATACTTTGTAAATCAAAAAATTAGTTGTATCTTTGCAGCCCGCAAAAATGCACTGCGGAAACTAAAGTATTTATTATCAATTAATTAACAAACCAATGCCTGGATTAATTGGAAAGAAAATCGGAATGACTTCCGTTTTCGGTGCCGACGGTAAGAACATACCGTGCACCGTTATCGAGGCTGGTCCGTGCGTTGTCACGCAGGTTCGTACAGTGGAGACCGACGGTTATGCCGCTATACAGCTTGCCTATGACGAAACTACCGAAAAGCACGCCAGCGCGCCCCTTATGGGCCATTTCAAAAAGGCCGGCACCACCCCCAAGCGCAAGCTCGTGGAATTCCCCGCCGATTACAGCAGGGAGCTCAAGCTTGGCGACGTTCTCACCGTTGAGGATATCCTCAAGGCTGAGGTCCCCTTCGTGGACGTGGTCGGCACCTCTAAAGGTAAGGGTTTCCAGGGCGTTGTGCACCGCCACGGCTTCGCAGGAGTCGGCGGCAAGACCCACGGTCAGCACAACCGTCTTCGTCACCCCGGTTCAATGGGAGCATCTTCATGGCCTTCACGCGTACTTCCCGGTATGCGCATGGCCGGCCACATGGGCAACGCCCGTGTAAAGGTGTTCAACCTCAAGGTCGTCAAGATCCTTCCCGAGAACAACATCATCGTAGTCAAGGGTTCCGTTCCCGGAGCCAGAGGTTCTTATGTATTAGTGGAGGCTTAAGATTATGGAACTTGCAGTATTGAAAATTGACGGCACCCAGTCCGGAAAGAATGTCACCCTCGACGAGAAGGTATTCGGCATCGCTCCCAACGACCACGCCATCTATCTGGATGTTATCCAGTATCTTGCCAACCAGCGTCACGGCAACGCCAAGACCAAGGACCGCAGCGAGACCGCATACAGCACCAAGAAGCTCGGTCGCCAGAAGGGCGGCGGCGGTGCACGTCACGGCTCACGCAAAGCTAATATCTTCGTAGGCGGCGGCCGCGTCTTCGGACCCGTTCCCCGTTTCTACCACAACAAACTGAACAAGAAGGTCAAGAAGCTTGCCCGCTTCTCCGCTCTCAGCTACAAGGCTCAGGAGAATGCTATCATCATGCTCGAGCCCTTCCAGATGGAAGCCCCCAAGACCAAGGAGCTCCTCGGCATCGTCAACGCCATCAAGGCCGGCGACCGCAAGGTCCTCATGGTGCTTCCCCAGAATTCTGACAATATCTTTCTTTCATCCCGCAACCTCCAGCAGGTCAACGTCATTACCGTTGACGAGATCAACACCTACGCCATCATGAACGCCAATTCTCTGGTACTCATCGACGGTGTCCAGGACATTCTCTCGGAGAGAGCCTAAAAGCACAAGAAGATGGGAATCATTATTAAGCCAATCGTAACAGAGAAGTTGACGGCTCAGGGCGAAAAGTTGAACCGTTACGGCTTTATCGTTGATCGTAAGGCCAACAAACTTCAGATCAAGGACGCGGTAGAGAAGATGTACAACGTCAACGTCGCCGCTGTCAATACAGCCAATTACCACGGCAAGCGCAAGAGCCGCTACACCAAGAGCGGTCTTCTCCGCGGCCGTACCAACCATTACAAGAAGGCGTACATCACCCTCACCGGTGATGAGAAGATCGACTTCTACGCTAACATCTAAGGGAGGAGAAAGCTATGGCAGTTAGAAAATTCAAACCGGTAACTCCCGGTCAAAGGAACAAAGTGATCAGCTCTTTCAGCGAAATCACCACCAAGAAGCCTCAGAAATCATTGCTTGAGCCTCTCAAGAGCACGGGTGGCCGTAACAACACCGGCCAGATGACCGTCCGCTATCTTGGCGGCGGCCACAAGAGGATGTACCGCATCATCGACTTCCTCCGCGACAAAGACGAGTGCACCGCAACCGTTATGACCATCGAGTATGATCCTAACCGCAGCGCCCGCATCGCCCTGGTCCAGTATGAGGATGGCGAGAAGCGTTATATCATCGCTCCCGACGGAATCAAGGTCGGCCAGATCGTGGCCTCCGGCAGCGGTATCGCTCCCGAGGTCGGCAACTGCCTGCCTCTGAGTGAAATCCCCGTCGGTACCCTCGTGCACAACATCGAGCTCCGTCCCGGCCAGGGTGCCGCAATGGCACGCAGCGCCGGCACCAGCGCCCAGCTCGCAGCCCGCGAAGGCAACCACGCAGTCCTGCGTCTGCCCTCCGGCGAGACCCGTATGGTTCTCGTAAGCTGCCGCGCTACCGTAGGTACCGTGTCCAACACGGACCACAACCTCGAGTCTCACGGCAAGGCCGGCCGCCGTCGCCATCTTGGCAAGCGCCCCCACAACCGTGGTGTTGTCATGAACCCTCACGATCACCCTATGGGAGGTGGTGAAGGACGTGCTTCCGGTGGACATCCCCGTTCACGCAAGGGTCTGCCTGCAAAGGGTTACAAGACCCGCAACCCCAAGGCTGCGTCCAACAGGTTCATCATTGAGAGAAGAAAGAAATAACGGAATAACAAGTTAGAGATTATGAGTCGTTCTTTAAGAAAAGGTCCCTATATCCAGGAAGCCCTGGAGAAGAGAGTTCTTGCTATGAATGATGGTAGCAAGAAGAAAGAGGTGGTCAAGACCTGGTCCCGTTCCAGCATGATCTCCCCGGACTTTATCGGCCACACTATCGCCGTTCATAATGGAAACAAGTTTATTCCTGTTTACGTTACTGAGCAGATGGTAGGTCACAAGCTCGGAGAGTTTGCCCCCACCCGCACATTCAAAGGTCATTCAGGTAACAATAAGAAGTAATCACTATGGGAAAGCGTAAAAGACTTATGGCCGAAGGCCTCAAGGAGGCCAAGAAGGTTACAGCTATTGCCAAGCTGAATGACGTTCCCACTTCCCCGAGGAAGATGCGTCTGGTTGCAGACACTATCCGCGGCAAGGAGGTGAACCTCGCCCTCGACATGCTTAAGTTCAGCAAGAGGGAGGCATCCATCAAGTTGGAGAAGCTCCTCCGCAGCGCCATTGCAAACTGGGAAGCCAAGAACCAGGACAAGGCCAAGGAGCTGGACAACGGCAATGTGTATGTCAAGACCATTATGGTAGATGAAGGCCGCACTTTGAAGCGCATCCGTCCGTGCCCTCAGGGCCGTGCGGGCCGCATCCGCAAGCGCTCCAACCACGTGACCGTGATTCTTGATGTAAAACAACCAGTGGAGAATAAGTAATATGGGACAGAAAACTAACCCTATCAGCAACAGAATCGGTATCACCCGTGGTTGGGACTCCAACTGGTGTGGTGGCAACTATGCAGAGAAAATCGCCGAGGATTACAAAATCCGCGAGTATCTCGGCAACCGCCTTGCCAAGGCCAGCCTCAGCAAGATCGTCATCGAGCGTACGCTGAAGCTCATCACCGTGACCATCTACGCCGCACGCCCCGGTTTCATCATCGGTAAAGGCGGACAAGAGGTCGACAAGCTCAAGGAAGAGCTCAAGAAGGTGACCAGCAAGGACATCCAGATCAACATCTACGAGGTCAAGCGCCCCGAGGTTGACGCCCACATCGTGGCGGACTCCATCGCCCGTCAGATCGAAGGCCGCGTCAGCTACCGCCGCGCCATCAAGATGGCCGTCGCCAACACCATGAGGGTTGGTGCAGAGGGCATCAAGATTCAGATCGCAGGCCGCGTGGGCGGCGCCGAAATGGCTCGCAGCGAGATGTTCAAAGAGGGTCGCACTCCTCTGCACACCTTCCGCGCAGACATCGACTACGCTCTGGCAGTAGCCAACACCAAGGTTGGTACCCTCGGTATCAAGGTGTGGATCTGCAACGGTGAGAAGTATGGTCGTCAGGACCTGACCCCCGCAGCTCTTGCTGCCGCCAACTCCCAGGCCGCAGGCCAGAGGGGTGGTGACCGCAGAGGTGACCGCCGTGGCCGTGGCGAGCGCCGTGGCCGCCGCGAGGAGAGGAAGTAATTCTTACCTAATTTTCTATAACAGTCAAGGGCGCTTGCAAAAGCGTCTTTGATTTTTTATATTTGCATGTTAGTGACTTAATGCAATAAAAATGAGAAGATTCGTATTATTCGCCCTTGCGTGCATAGCAGCAGCTGCCTGCAGCGACTTTACCGGCGTAGATGAAACCCAGAGGGAATGGACTGTAGATGACAACACCATGACCTGGGGCCTTCACGAATATACCATAAGAGGCTCTATCCCCGCCCTCGAATATAACAAAGACGGCGTGCTGCTTTCCCCTGTTCCCAAAGCTCCTACCGGCTGGGTTACATTCACATCCAACCCCGAGGGATATAACGAGTTTTCTACTGTTTACCGGGAGTTTCTGGGCAAGAGTATCATGGGTGCCGCGGCCATGATTCCTATGGCTATGGAACTTTACGGACGCAACCGCGCCACAGGTGAAAAATGCCTCAGGCTCCTCTTCGGCACAGCCAGCAACGCAGAGGCCATTATCCGCGAGCTTGACTCCAAGCTGTACCGCTCGGCTTATTCTCCTCAGGAAGACCTGTACGTACAGCGCTATCTTCCGGCAGCACTGCTCAAGGGCGGTCGCGCCGAGAGTGCATATTCTCCGGACATTCCTTATACCGTCCAGATGTTGCCCAGCGTCACCCGCAACCAGGGAGACTTCCTGTATCTGAACATTTATTCCGAGGCTTGGGACACCAACCTTCGGGGAGTGGAGCTCAAGAAGAACGGAGAGTACTACATAGTGTCCAACTGCCCTTCCTGCTATTCGCAGTGCAAGGTTATGAAGGGCGAATGGGCCGGCCTTAAGTAGGCCGTACAGCAAGCAGAAGCCAGTCCTCCGGCGCCCCTTTTCCCAAATGTTTCGGGGCGCCGGAGGACTGGCTTCTGCTAATTGTACGTATGTCCCTTATTCGGGCTTGGAGGGGTCAAACTTGCACGGGCGTGAGTACACGGCATCGTACTTTAGTTTGCCTCCGCTGCCGTAAATGCGCACAGTAATATCGGTCTTGGGCGAGGAAGTCTTGGCCACGAACATGTGGTAAGTAATGTCTTTGCTGGCCTTGCGGCTGTGCTTGTATGGGCTCATAACCCTATTCAGTTCGTATGCGAAATTCTTGGCGGGATCTTCGTACCGAGTGGCCTCAACCTTAAGTTTGCGGCCCTTTTCGTACATCTCTACCCAGTCGCCGGGCTCCCAGCCCCAGTAGTTCACAAACACATAGTTGCGCCACTTGCGCTGGCCGTAATCGAGACGGGTGGAGCTGAACAGCTCCTGCTGCTTCTTGACGCCCTCGCTGGCGCGATATGCCTCGCCGACGGAGTTCATATCATAGAAGCGGAAGTATTTTTCGCCGTACTGATAAGTTTCGAGCCTGAACCGGGGCTCCTGCCCGGAGGCAAACTCCCCAATCCATATTCCCGCATCGGCGCCGTCGCTGGAATACAGAGGCCAGCCCACGGTGGTAGTCCACATTATGCCCGAAGTAGCGGGCAGAGTACGCTGATGCAATTTCGGGAAATCAGGATGGTCGCAAATGTCGTTACGATGGGTATGGCCGGAAAAAATGACCACGTCGTGATTGAAGGAGGACACCAGGTCGGACAGGCGTTGCACCTGTTCACGGGGCATCAGAAGTCCGCTTGAGTTACCGCTGTAAAGGACAGGGGCGTGGGTACAGATGTACACCCTTGTATCTTCATCCACAAGCGAAAGATCCTGCTCAAGCCAGGCAAACTGCCCGTCGGTGAGTATTGTCTCATAGGAGCGGTCACCGGCAACTCCGGGAGCTTTCTTTCCTTTGCCCTCTACGTTGATATAGAAGATGTTGTCCAGGAAAATCCAATGGTCGTCTCCTATATTCACCGAGTACTGCCCGGGGCCCCAGCAGTCCCTCTCCCTCCAGCCTGAGCGGCGGTCCACATCCTCGCCCACTATAGACGGATCGTGGTCGTGGTTGCCCATTATACTGTACATGGGCGTAGGATAGCATAGGTCCTGAAGCAATCGGAGTGCATCCGACTCGTTGAAATTGAATTCGCCCCAGTAAATATCATGGGTAGTATCTCCAAGATTGGCGGTGTACACGTGTCCGCGGGACGCTGCCGCCTCACGGCGTATTACCGGCATCACGATATTGCGGAAGCGCTTGAGGTCCTGCCTGGCAGGGTCGTTTGTCAAGTGCATATCGGCCAGAAGCAGCATCGTATAGCGGTTCTGGCTCTGCTTTTCCAGCACAAAGTCGTGAATCTCTTCTTTATCGGCGTCCAGGTACAGCGGCTGCCAGAATCCGGGACGCAGACCGTCCAGGGTACGGACGATGTAGCCCGATGGCGTTATAACGAACACAGCCCCGTCGCTCTTGTCGGAGTCGATGCTGTAGCGCCCGTCACGGTCGGTCAGCACTATTGTGCGCCCGTCCGAAACAGGCACACCGTTGACAGGCTGCCCGTTACAAATCACGCGTCCGACAATGTTGCCGCCCAAGGCAACGGCGCAGCACAAGCAGAGCGCCGCCGAGAGTATTATCTTTTTCATTTCTTAGGTTTACCGAGCATGCAGATTATTGTTGAAACCAAACCGCCGATGGGGCACCACCAGCTCCATGCGATGTAGCTGCGGCCGAAGAATTCTTTCTGGAACATCAGCGGGATGATGATGAGGGCGCCTACCACCAGGGCCGCCACCACGCTGCGGGCATTGCCCCGTTTGGTGAAGATGGCGGTAAGGAATACGCCTATCATACCGGCGTATGCGAAGCACATAATACCGGTGGCGAAGTCCACAAGGTTGAGACCGCTGCTCTGCTGCATTACGCAAGTAACTATGGCAAAGGCGGTAAGCATCATGCCCATAAGGCCCACCATCCAGCGGGACGAGGCTATCTGGTCTTTATCGCTCTTTACCGCCTTGCCTCTCTTGGCGCGCAGTGGCAGGTAAAGGTCGGCCACGAAGCTGGAGGCCATGGAGTTGATGGCAGAATTGAAGCTTGACAGGGCGGCTGCAAGCAGGCCGGTAATCATCAGGCCCCTGACGCCTACGGGGATGTGGTTCTTGATGTACTGGGGGAACACGTCGCGGGCATCGCTGAAGAATGCGGCGCTAAGGGCTCCGTCCGCCTGCGGATTATGTATGTACTTGACATAGAGCAGCAGACCTATGCTCAGGAAGATAAGAACCACCGGGAGAGCAAGCAGCTGCGAGGCAACCAGAGAGCGCCCCGCCCTGCGCACGTCCTTGCAGGCGAGCTGGCGCTGGACGAACTCCTGGTCGGTGGTGTACTGGGCTATTTTGAAGAATGCTACGCCTATAAGGCCGCCCAGAATCGTATATGGTTTGCTGAAATCGATGCTGGGATCGAACATCTGGACTTTATTGCCGGGAACCCAGCCGTTGA